>OIYG01000699.1_pt1 | contig 30657 bp, 27 predicted proteins | sample 1587861 | NCBI WGS metagenome assembly OIYG01 (sample SAMN03283272) | human gut metagenome | biome: human-associated habitat; material: feces | host: Homo sapiens | place: Peru | collected 2012 | reverse complement strand
TCAAGGTCAGGGACAAACACAGAATTGTTTCCAAAGCGTTTATGATCGCTTATGGAACAAATCAGGAAGGACACCGTGAAATTCTTGGATTTGAAGTATATGACAACGAATCCAAAGGTACCTGGAATTCCTTTCTCCAGAAACTGAAAAAACGTGGGATCCAAGGGCTTCTGATGATAACTTCTGATGCTCATGAAGGCATTCAGGATGCCATCAGTAATGTATTTCCCGAGGTTCCATGGCAAAGATGCCAGTTTCATTTTGCCATGAACATTTCGGGAAAATCACCCAAAAAGTATCAGGCAGGCATCAGAGCCGAACTTCAGGAAATGTGGAACTGCGATACCATAGAAGCCGCACGGAAAAAGCGGGACTCCATCATCGCTGACTACAGAGACGTTGCTGAATCTGCCATGTCATGCCTTGATGAAGGCTTTGAAAGTGCCATGACCGTCATGGCGCTTCCCAAGAATTTGCGGAGATATTTCAGAACGTCAAACCATATAGAACGACTGAACAAAGAGCTGAAGCGACGTTCTTCCATCATCGGAATCTTCCCGAATGAAGAATCGCTGATACGGCTGATGGGTTCCGTTTTGTTGGAAAGAAACGATGCTGTGATCGCGAAGAAGGCAATATTCAGTCCGGCAAACTATACATTGATGTCCAATTCCAAGACAGTTGCTAAACTCAGAAAATTGGCGGAGGAACAACAAAAACTAAGGGCCGCGTGAGGTGTAGCACTCTTTACGAAACTGTCAAGGGAACCTCTTCGAGGTGCGCAGAGGCGCACCCTTGACAGCTCCTTCAAGAGTGCTGGTGCGCAGACATGGATGCAATGGCATCCCTTGCACAACTAGTGCCCGGGAGAAAAAAATAATTTACACACAAATTAGGACTTGACTATAAAAATTTACCAAGAAAATATATTCTGACTAGTTTCTATTTACTTTTTTATTGGAATTATTACCCACGATATCGCCAATATCTTGCTGATTGGTACCTGATTTTCATTAAAGGCCAAATTTGACAAAAAAAGGCTGCGCAGCCTTTTTCTATTTCAAAAATTCCTTCGTATAGTCATCTTCCTGAATCGTAAACCTAGGACGCTTCTTAACCTCAGTGAATATCTTTCCAACATATTCACCGATCATGCTCAAACAAATCAATTGAATGCCACCAAGCACCCAAATTGACGTAATAAGCGAGGTCCAGCCGCTAACGACGTTTCCGTTGATTTTTTGAACAATCGAATAAACAAACAGCCCGATTCCAATCAGTACGACCAACAGACCCAGATTCATGATCAGCTTGATCGGCACGGTCGAAAATGACGTAATGCCATCCATCGCAAATTTAATCATCTTCTTTAACGGATACTTTGATTCACCAGCAAAACGTTCTTTTCTCGCATAATAAACCTTATCTGAAGGATAGCCGACAAGCGGCACCATCCCTCTTAAAAACAGATTTCTTTCGTCAAAACGTAATAATCCTTCTACCGCTCGTTTGCTGAGCAATCGGTAATCAGCCGAATTCGGAACCATGTCGACGCCTAATTTGCTCATCAAAGAATAAAACGCCATCGCCGTCTTGCGCTTGAAAGCCGTATCAGTATCACGATTATTTCTTACCCCATAAACAACGTCTATTCCTTCATGATACTTTTTGACCATCTCCGGAATGGCATTGACATCATCCTGCAAATCAGCATCAATCGTAATCGTCATGTCAGAATAGTCAACGGCCGTTGTCAATCCCGCCAAAAGCGCATTTTGGTGTCCATAGTTGCGACTGAATCTGATTCCGGTCACATATTCAAATTGGTTTTCAAATTTCTTGATCAATTCCCACGTCTTGTCCTTGCTGCCATCATCGACAAACAACAGCTTGCTGTTTGAAGATACTTGCTCTTCAGAAATCATGGACTCAAGAACAGCACCAAGTTCTTTAACGGTCTCCGGCAACACTTCTTCTTCGTTATAACAAGGAACAATAATCGTCAACATATTGTCTTCGCGCATGAAAATACTCCTCTCTGTCATGAAACGTGTCAACTTTAATTATAAATCAACAAAGCAAGAAATTGTATCGATAATTATCCTCATAACCTATTTATATATATGCCTAATGCAATATTCGAATTTATTTAGCATTGTTCAATAAATCTGCAATTTCTTCACATCATCAAAATAATTAAACTGAAAAACTGAACGATTTGTCATAACTTTTGAAACATCAAAGCCATAAGTTTTATGTATATTTTAAGCATAGAGAAAGGCGAGGTGCAATGGATATGAAACACGTTACAAAACTCCAAAAATCAATTTTTGTTTCACTGGCTGTTTTAGGATTTGTCGGCGGAATGCAAACGTCCGACATTATTAATAGCGGTGACGGATCAGCAATCCCAACGATTAAAGCAGCATCCGTGCGCCGAGGCCAACAAAGAATCAACGGAAAGTGGTATCTGTTCGATAACAACGGACATTACAAAACAGGATTCCAATGGATTCCCGAACAACATAAAACAGTCTACTATGCCCGTAACGGACAAATGCAATACGGTCAACAAAGAATCAACGGTCACTGGTATCTCCTTGATAATTGTACCGGTGCTATGAAGACTGGTTTTCAGTGGATTGCTAATCAACATAAGACCGTTTACTATGCGGGCAATGGCCAGATGCAATATGGCCAACAAAGAATCAGTGGTCATTGGTATCTCTTTGATAATTGTACTGGTGCTATGAAGACTGGTTTCCAGTGGATTGCTAATCAACGTAAGACCGTCTACTATGCGGGCAATGGCCAAATGCAATACGGCCAGCAAAGAATCAATGGTCACTGGTATCTCTTTGATAATTGTACCGGTGCTATGAAGAGCGGTCTTCAGTATATCGCAAATCAGCGCAAGACCGTCTACTATGCGGGCAACGGGCAGATGCAGTACGGATATCAGACGATAAACGGACATCATTACTATTTCAACACATCCACTGGTGCTTTGGAACCACTTCCGTCAACCGGAAGTTCCAAGACATACGCTCCAAGCAATCAGTCGACGTTTTCATTGAACGGTCATAGTTATGACGTAAAATCGTTCAGCGGAACTGGAACTGTACCTGCTGACAATTACGTCTACGCTTGGACATCGCTTAGAAACTACTACTTATTTGAATATTACGGCAATGCACACAAAGAACTTGCATCTCTTCACGTTGGCAGTCCCGTCGTAATCAACGGTCAAACCCTTCATGTGAGAGAAATCATCACAAACGTTTCAAATGACGGCAGCGCATATGATCTTGTCGCAAGAAAGATGCAACAGTACAAAGCCGGTTGGCAAACGTGCGAATATGCAGCATACGGTTCAACGTTGCGGCTTTGGTTCGCAAATTAGTATTCAGTAAAGACAAGCATTATGTCGATGCTTGTCTTTTTTATTCTGCATTCGTCTTTGACATTACTTTGAGTTATAATGTTTTTTGTATTTTAGTTGATAATAAATTTTTAAGGGGACAGACACATGTTTAAAACTGAGCAAAAACTGTTGGAGATTATTAATAAATATAAGAACATATTATTCTTATTTGTAATAAGTGTTTTAGGCTTAGTAATTAGATTGCAAGGAATTCACTTCATTTCATACGATATGTCTCATTTTCTGATACCTTGGTACAACACGATTGCTGAGAAGGGTGGCTTTCATTCGCTTAAAGGGCAAGTCGGAGACTACAATATTTTATATCAGACATTTGTAGCATCGATTACCTATTTACACAAAAATTGCGTTGTTCTCTACAAATTATTATCGATATTTTTTGATTACGCTTTAGCAATCAGTACCGGGGCTTTTTGCATGAAATTATCAAAAAAGAAAGACTTCTTTGTTTTTTCCGTTGCATACTCCATCATTCTGTTTTTGCCGACCGTTTTGTTCGATTCATCGTATTGGGGACAATGTGATTCAATCTATACGACTTTTGTCATCCTCACGCTATTATTTATGTTTGATGAAAGATACATGTTATCGTTCATAATGTTGGGAATTGCATTTTCCTTTAAATTCCAAACTATTTTCATCGTTCCGTTTATCGTATGCTACTATATTTGCAAAAAACAATTCAGCATACTCTACTTTTTCGTCTCTGTTGCAGTCTTTTGGATATCTGGAATTCCGGCATACTTAAACGGAAGAAGTTTGTTAACCCCTTTCAAAATTTATTCAAGTCAAACAGAAACTTATCAAAGCATGTCTTTAAACATTCCTAATTTTTGGAACTTGACTGGCGGTGACTATAAATCACTGCATACTTTTGCAATTGTACTCACAATAGCCTTATGTGGTATCGGACTATACTTTGCTATGTCAGATAAGTTAAAGCTGGAAAATGCACTTTCTTATGTAAGTACAGCAACATGGTTTGTCTGGACATGTCTCCTATTTCTTCCTGCAATGCATGAACGATATACCTACTTGTTAGACATACTCTTGGTTGTACTGGTTTTCTTGGATAATAAATATCTGAAATACGCTGTTGTTTCTGTGATGCTAAATATAATGACATACTGTCATTTTCTTTTTGGAACTCCGTTTACTCTCATTCAGTGGTGCTCAATAGCATATATAATTTCTTGGTCACACTTCACATATACGTTAATAACAACAAGTAATAACAATGATTTAATGACTTCCAATGAATAATAAAAAAGAACATTCGAGTTTTACCCGAATGTTCTTTTTTATCTGTCCACATGAACGCCTTCACGTTCAATTTGCAAGATGCGATACTCATCCTTTAACCCGGCTTTTTTGCCCAAATCAATATATTCTTCAACCTTGTCATGCGGCAAAAAGCTTATGACAGTTGGACCGGCACCGCTAAGGTACGTGGCCATTGCGCCTGTTCTGTGTCCGATTTCTCTTAAAATCGGAAGATGAGGGACGAGCTTTTCACGATAAGTCTCGTGATAACGATCGCTTTCAATCATTTTGCCCGCAGTCTTCATGTCACCGGCAACGAGTGCCGCGACCAAAACGTTGCCGATGCTTCCCGCCGCAACGGCTTCAGAAAACGGAAACTTTGCCGGCAAGACGTCGCGTGCGTCAGCCGTGGCCAAATCGTATGCAGGAATATACGCAACCATCGTCAAATCGGGAAATTTGAGCTTGATGCTTGAAACATCGCCGTCGACCATCGTTGAAACGACGAAATCCCCGTATAATGCCGGAGCCACGTTGTCCGGATGTCCTTCCAGTTCAGCCGCTTTTTGAAGAATCTGCTCATTTGTCAAATGCATCTTTCCGACCTCGTTTGCCATGACGATGCCTGCAATCAGTGCCGATGAGCTGCTTCCCAGTCCGTGTGCCAGAGGAATCTCGGACGTTACCTTAATATGCTGCGGTTCCAGCTCAGGATTCGTCTTAAGCGCCGTTGCAACGATCATATTGCGTTCGTCGCTTGGAATCGCATATCCCATCTTGTGGTCGACCTTCCACTTCGGCGCTTTGCCATAAACGGTGACCGTGAGGTATGATGAAACAGCAATGCCAAGCGAGTCAAAGCCTGGTCCAAGATTGGCGCTAGTTGCCGGAACCCTTATTTTAAGTGTCATGAATAACCTCCGCTACTTTTCCGTAAGAACTTTATAAGCCGCAAGCACGGAAATTTCTTCGAGTTCATTGAGTTTTTCGACAATATGATTCAGTTGTGATTCGGACATTTCATGAGTCACCATTGAAACGCGCGCAAAACGATCATTCATTTGCGTTTGCGTAATCAAACGGAAACTTGCGTCATATTCAGTCATGATTTCGGTCAGCTTGAGCATCTGTCCTGGCTTGTCAAGTACTTGCAACGACAGATAGTATGGATAAACGACTTCAGAATCATCCGCAAGTTCAAGCTCATTCGTGTAATCGTTAAAACTAAAGCCCGTCGTTCCCATAACGATATTTTTCGTGACAGAAGTAATATCGCTCAAAACGCTGTTCGCCGTTGGCAATTCGCCGGCGCCCGGGCCGTAGAACATCGTTTCGCCAACGGCAGATCCTGTCACAACGACAGCGTTGTTTTCGTTTTGAATGGCAGCAAGCGGCTGCGTTTGCGGTACGAGCACTGGTCCGACGGAAACATCGATGTGCCCGTTGACAAGTTTGGCAATTCCAAGAAGCTTGATCACGTATCCCAAGCGCTTTGCTTCCGCAATATCAGCCTTCTGAATTCCGCGGATGCCTTTAACCTTAACCTGATCCATCGTAACGTCTTTACCGAATGCAAACTGCGTCAAAATAATCATCTTATAAGCAGCATCAATCCCGTCAACGTCGTTTGTCGGATCGGCTTCAGCAAAGCCAAGCTCTTGTGCTGATTCAAGCGCATCTTCATATGAAGCACCATTTTTGTTCATCTGTGTCATGATATAGTTCGTCGTCCCGTTGACGATTCCGCGAACTTCGATAATTCGATCGGCAGCAAAAGAGTTGACGATCGTGCGCAAAATCGGGATGCCGCCGGCAACGCTGGCTTCATAGCAAAGATCGCAGCCATGTTCTTTTGCAAGGCTGATCAGTTCAGGGCCGTGCGTTGCGATAAGATCCTTGTTTGCCGTAATGACGTGCTTGCCGGCTTTCAAAGCACTTTCAATATACTCTTTTGCGATATTGACCGTCCCCATAACCTCGACAACCATTTGAATCTCGTCATCACAAAGAACATCGTCCGCATTGTCCGTCAGATTGATGCCTGTCAAATCAACGGAACGCTTCTTTTTGAGATTGTGCACGACAACTGTCTTGACTTCGAGTCTTCTGCCTGTAATGTTGGAAATTTTTTCAGCATGATCGCGCAAGATGCGAATCACGCCGCTGCCAACGGTTCCGAGACCCAAAATGCCAATTTTGATTGTTTCCATGTAATGCTACCCCCACTTGGTTTATTTGTTACTATTCTAACATAAGGAGACATTAAAAACCTACGTATTCTATAAATTTGTTGCCGAAAAGCACTATGATGATTATAATTTACTTAAAGCAATGCGAACATTATCAGTTTTATCAGCATTAATCTTCGAAATTTGAAATTTTTGAAAGGGGTATTTCACATGCAAACTCTCTATCGCAGCACGCGCGATCCAAAAGGTCAAACGATTACTGCCTCACAAGCCGTCCTTCAAGGCCTCAGTCCTGATGGCGGCTTGTACGTTCCAACGTCAATTCCTGAAATCGACCTTGATTTAAACGAATTAAAAGACCTGTCGTACCAGGATTTGGCATACAAGATTCTGCGTCCGCTTTTTTCCGACTACACTGATGAGGAACTGCGCTCATGCATCGACAAAGCATATGGAGATCAATGGGATACCCAAGAAATAGCACCGGTCGACTATCATGCGGACAACGCCTACCTTGAGCTTTTCCATGGCCCGACGATTGCTTTCAAGGACGTTGCTTTGCAGCTTCTTCCGCATTTAATGACCGTTGCGGCCAAAAAGAACGGCTCAGACAAGGATATCGTCATTTTGACTGCAACGTCAGGCGATACCGGCAAAGCTGCCATGGCTGGATTTGCCGACGTTCCCCACACGCAAATCATTGTCTTTTATCCAAAAGACGGCGTCAGTGCCATTCAAGAAAAGCAGATGCTGACGCAAACGGGAAAAAATACGCACGTCGTCGGGATTACCGGCAATTTCGACGTTGCACAAACAAACGTCAAGAAACTTTTCAATGACAAAGAACTCGCTGAAACGATTGCCAAGGCAGGTTATCAATTCTCTTCTGCCAACTCGATCAACATCGGACGACTCTTCCCGCAGATTGTGTACTATTTCTATGCTTACGGAAAACTCGTCAAAGATGGCAGGATTTCAGTCGGAGACAAGATTAATTTCAGCGTTCCGACTGGCAACTTCGGCGACATCCTCGCAGGATGGTTCGCAAAGAAGCTTGGTCTTCCCGTCAACAAGCTCATCTGTGCTTCAAACAAGAACAACATCTTGACCGATTTCTTCAATGAAGGCACGTATGACAAGAATCGGCCGTTCTACGTCACGAGCTCTCCTTCCATGGACATTCTCGTTTCAAGCAACCTTGAACGTTTGTTGTTCTATGTTTCGGGCGAAGATGCCAATAAGACGGCCGAATTGATGAATCAGCTGTCGGTTTCAGGAAAATACACGATTGACCCCGATATGCGCGCAAAACTTGCCGATTTTGCAGCTGATTTTGCAACTGAAGATGAAACGGCTGCAGAAATTTCACGTGTCTTTTCTGCAGACAAGACGGCAATCGATCCGCACACGGCCGTTGCATCCAAGGCTGCCGAAAGCTATAAGGCAAATACGGGCGATAACAGTCCGCTTGTCGTTGTTTCAACGGCAAGCCCGTACAAATTCCCGCAAGCAGTTTTAAATGCCTTAGATGCCAAGGGAAAAGACGAAGAAGGTCTCGAGGCAGTCAAGTACCTTCAGGAAAAGATCAGCGTCAAACTGCCTGAAACGGTCCAGCGTTTGTTCGATGCACCGACTTTGCATGATACGGTCGTTTCACCGGATGAGATGAAGGCCACGGTTGTAGAAATTTTGAAATAGCAAAATACCGCTCAGCGAATAATTACTGAGCGGTATTTTTTAGTCTCTGCGTCTTTTTATCAGTATTGTCAAACTTAATACAATGAAGATTATGAATGAAATGCCAGAGACTATAGCTCCTGCTTTAAACCAAGGCGTATGATATTTGAATACTAAATTATGTTCTCCCTTAGGAACTTTAATAGCCATCATGCCACCGGAATTAATAACATCAATCTGCCTTCCGTCTAAAAAAGCATCCCATCCTTTGTCATACGGAACAGAGAACCAGACAAGTTTTTCCTTGCCATAGTTTGTCGTACATGAAAATCCCGTATTGTCGCGTTTAAAATTCTTGACCCTGTTTTCAACTGTTCTATCAATATTTTTATCTATTTTGTTATAGTCAATATCTTTTACATCTAACTTGCTTGCTGCAGAATCAATCTTGTCAACTGATCCATTATCTACAACTGCAGCATTCATCATTGCAACAGCCCGTTTTTCTTTAGGCAGTTCCAACAAATTTTGCTTAACGATATAATGATCTACCGCAAAGCCGATCGGGCAAGCTTTTTGTGACTCAATATAATATGTCTTCTTTCCTTCGCTTACTTTTTCAAGAATTTTTCTGCCATCTTGCTGTGATGAGATAGTGTATTTTCCGCCAAGCAATAGTCCCTCCGGATCTCTATCATTGAAATTTGTTTTTGAGAAGTTGCTTGCGTACCAATCGAACAAGGCATCAAACTCTTTTGAAGAATTCTCAACGGTTGAACTGAACGTGCCAATGCCGCTGGCATTTCCCGTCAATGTAAACAGGTTATTAGAAGTATTATAGCGATACTGCTGATCATTCCTTTTTAGTTTAGAACCAATGTTAAAGTCATTCATATAGCTTGCTGTATCGCTGCCCGTTCTGTACAATTTCAAAGTAATCCCCGTCGTGATCATAGCGAACAAACAAACCAACGACAATACCAAATTATAGTTAAATTTGTCCGTTTTAACTAATAAGAAAATAATTGCAGGACCAAAAATCGCAATCGCAACAAACAATAACAGCCTGCCAGGATGATATATTATTTGAGTTCCAGCTGCATCAAATTTGATAAATTTAATTATTACAAAATAAGCAAGAATAATTCCGATATATATCAACGAATACTTTGCAATATCATATTTTTTTACGTCTTCCACTACTATTGAAGTTGCTAAAGATGCCATCAGAACAAACATGAACCACCATCTTTGGTACGGAACCGTAAAAGCAATAAATCCTGATTGAAGCAACGGTGAACAAGAAACGACCAAGGAGATGATCAAAATATTTCTCAGCCATCCCTTATTTTTCACGACAAATGCCAAAACTAACGCAAAACCAAACAACGGAATATAGCACGAAGTAGAATCCCAATTGCCGACATAAATCGCACTGTGAGAATTCATCGTGTCCCCAGGCAAAATTATTCCCTTCAAAATGAATAACAGATGCCTAGTATCGTATAAAAGATTTTGAAGATACAATGCCGTCTCGCTGCGAGAGTTGCCCATAATGTACATAACGCTTGGAACAAATAGGATTGAGCCCATTCCAACGCCAAGGATCCCACATAATACGCTCTTAAAAATTCTGACCGCAAATTCTCTGATAGAGGAACGGTTCCAAAATCTCAACAAGAAATATATTATCAAGAAAATCACTTCTTGAATGAAGAAGAAGTAATTGATTACACAATTTAAAAAGATGGCAAAAATAAACAACGGGCTATATTTGCTATCTTTCATGGTCAATTCCAATCCGATCAGCATCAACGGGAAAAATGCAACAACATCATGAAAATGGAAAAACATCAGATTGGTAGTCTGAAAGCCTGAAAAAGCATACAACAAACTACCGATTACCGCATATTTAGAATCTTTCACAAAAAGTCTGATGTAATAATATGCAGTTACGCTAGCTATAACGTATTTCAAAATATACAAATAGCCGGCCAAATATGGAAAACTTATCTTTGAAAAGAGAACACTGATCCAAAAAAACGGACTTCCCAAATTAAAGAAACTAAAGCCGTTAATTAAAGATGCACCCAAATCAAGATTCCATACCCATTGTCCAAAAGGTTTAGCTGCCAAGGCATTTCTGACTGCCGTAGCAAACGGCAACTGTTGCGCATTAAAATCAGCAAATATCGTAAAAGCTCCGTTGCCTTTAATTACGGCAGTCCCAAAAATTGCAGCTGCCATTACTAAAGAACACAAGATGCATATTAATAAATTTTTATCATTCCTAAATCTTACCAAAACTTTCTACCTCTCATAAGAAACATGTCGTACTCCCCATCGCTAATCAATTATAGCATATGGTATTCATGACCAATCAATAAATTGCAATTACAACTAATCTTCATTTAATGTATAATAGTTTTGATATGTATTTACGATAGCAACTTAATATGCGGAGGATTTCTCAATGAAGACATTATCAATTATTGTCCCGTGCTATTATGAAGAAGAAAGTCTTCCTCTGTTTTATAAAGCAACAGAAGAAGTTAATCAACAACTTGAAAATATCAAATTTGAATATTGGTTCATCAATGACGGGTCAACCGATGGAACCTTGGCAGAAATGCGCAAATTAAATAAACTTGATCCTGAAAACGTCCATTACGTTTCCTTTTCGAGAAACTTTGGTAAAGAGGCTGCACTTTACTGTGGCCTACAACAGGCTACGGGGGATTATGTCACGGTAATGGATGCTGATTTGCAAGATCCGCCGGAAATGCTTCCTGAAATGATCAAGATCATCGAAAACGAAGACTATGATTGCGTAGGAACGCGCAGAACGACTCGTGCCGGTGAACCACCGATCAGATCTTTTTTTGCCAGAATGTTTTACAAAATCATCAATAAGATTTCCGATACTGAAATAGTCGACGGCGCCCGTGATTTTCGCGTCATGACGCGCCAAATGGTTGATGCGATTCTCGAAATGAGCGAATACAATCGCTTTTCAAAAGGCATCTTCAGCTGGGTCGGTTTCAATACCAAATATCTTGAATATAAAAATCATGAACGCGTTGCCGGAAAAACAAGCTGGAACTTTTGGAGCTTATTCAAGTATTCAATCGACGGAATCGTCAACTTTTCGCGTTTCCCGCTTGATATCGCATCGTTTATCGGCTTCATTTCGGCCTTGATTTCTGGATGTGCCATCCTCTTCATCGTTATCCGCTACATGATTCATGGCGATCCGACAAGCGGCTGGGCTTCCATGGTCTGCATCATGCTGTTTATCGGCGGAATCCAACTCTTTTGTTTAGGAATCGTCGGCAAGTACATTGGCAAAATCTTCACTGAGGTCAAGCACCGGCCTATTTATATCGTAAAAGAAAAGAAATAACAGGTAATTGTAATGAATAAACTAAAAAATTTTTTTGACGTGACCATGATCAAGTTCATTCTGGTCGGGATCGTGAATACCGCAGTCGGCATGGGCACCATGTTCATCTGCTACAACTTCTTCCATCTCAGTTACTGGATCTCTTCTGCCTCCAACTACGTGGTCGGAAGCATCGTCAGCTACTTTTTAAACAAGTACTTTACTTTCCAAAACAAATCCAAGAGCATGAAGACTGTTGTCAAATTCATCATCAACATTACGGTCTGCTACCTTGTTGCGTACGGTGTTGCAAAACCATTGGCCATTTGGGCATTCAGTTCATTTGACAAAGGCATCCAGGACAATATCGCAATGCTTGCAGGCTCGGTATTCTTCGTCGGCTTGAACTACATTGGACAACGTTTCTGGGCATTTAAAAATTAGTGTTCTCTATTCACAAAGAAAGGATAGTTAATAATTTTTTCAGTTTTAAAGCCGACAAATCAATGCTATAATTGATCCGTGTTTACTCTTTACTATGAGATAATTTGAAGGATCAACTTTATGATTTTCCTTTGTTTGGCTATTCCCGACCGTAGATTGCACGATATTCTTGCAAGATTACTACGCAGCCTACTTTCTGACTAAATTTTTAAATAAGGTGTTTTTTATGAAAAGAAAAGGTCTTTTTATTGCATTTGACGATTTAACTTATAATCCTAATATTATCAATGACACTAATCCCAGTGGGATAAACGGGCTTGAAAAAAAGATATTCTATCAATTTAACACATTTGAAGAATATGGGTTTGAAATGTCTTTTTATAACCCATGCTTGAACAGAAATAGTTCAATTGAAAAATTTACTCGCAGATTACCATTTCATTTTTTAACAAAGTGGGATTTTGATTTTAATACTATCCGCAATTTTTCTTTTATATACATTCGTAAAGCATGGTTTATGGACGGAGATTTAATTTTGGCGTTAAAAAAAATACGGAAAATTTCTCCAAATATAACTATTTTTCTAGAAATACCTACATATCCTTATGACCATGAGGGTAAAGGGGTAAAAATGCTTCCGCTAAAAATTAAAGACAAATTTTGGAGAAAACATCTTTTTAAATATGTTGATCGGATTGTGACGTATTCAGATGACGATAATATTTTTAACGTTCCAACCATTCGATTATCAAATGCTATAGACTATGAACTTGTAAAAAGGAAGAACATATTGAACAACGTTAGTGACACATTCAATATTATTGCCGTTTCAAGCTTATACTATTGGCATGGATACGATAGAGCCATTGAAGGTCTTAAAAATTATTACGCAAACACGCAGCACATCAAAGAGCTTAACTTGTATATAGTCGGAACAGGTCCTGAATTCGACAGATATAAAGAACTTATCGAAAAATATGGTCTTGAAAACCATGTCTTTTTAACAGGTTATAAATCTGGAGATGATCTAGAAAAAATTTATGACAAGTGTATCATAGGTCTCGATAGTATGGGACGTCACAGATCTGGAGTGTTATTCAATAGTTCTTTGAAAGGAAAAGAGTACTGTGCAAAGGGATTAATGATCGTATCCGGCGTTAAAACTGAACTTGATCTTGATAGTAACTTCCAATATTACATGAGAGTTCCTGCGGATGACACCCCGTTAGATTTCACGAAAATCGCTAATCAAGTCCAGAAATATCTATCATGTAACAATATTTCTGACATACAAACAAAAATTATGGAATATTCCAAAGACAATTTCGATTATTCGGTTGCTTTAAAACCCATCTTAAATTATATAAATAATCACAATTAATATAAAAGCACAACATGACAACGCATATCACGTTATCATGTCGTGCTTATTTTTTTGTTACATCGTTCTTCAATGCTTAATAAAAATTAAATACCAATCAGCTGGATATTGTCGATATCTCGGATAACAATCCCAATATGCCATCAGATGCAGACCTGTAAAAATATTGCCCGTTTTATAAAATTTCTTTCTAAGCTCAAAACATTTACGATTGCGTTTTAAGACTTTTCTTTGTTTTTTTGTGTCAGTAGATACATGTTTCATCAATTCATCCAACGTATCCATGACTTTGCAATTAAATTCCAACCACTTTTCTTTATTTTTCTTTGTCTTAAGTTCCCTTGCTTCTTTAGAAAATGCACTATCATAATGTTTGCGCCATTTTATAAGATCATCGTGGTAGAAGTAAAGAGTATCCGTAAACAAGGCCACGCGCCACAACAATTCATCATGAGCATAACCATCAAACCAATATGGCAAAGCTAAGTCAAAAAGTTCTCTTCTAAAACAATAGACGCATCCAGGAGACTCAACCGATAGAAAATTATTTTTGATTTTTACTTTCTCAAGTTCTTTATTATTGGCTCTAGTACCTATTTTTTCTTTACCATCTTCATAAAATTCTAGATAGTTGGTTACTAGCAAATTAATTTCGGAATGTTCACACATTATCTTTTCCATGACTTCCAACTTATCATGACGCCAAATGTCATCTTGATCACAAGTAAAAATCAAATCACCGTTGCTCATTGATATTCCATCAATGAAATTTTTTCTCCATCCTTTATTGCTTTCATTAACAATTAACTTCCAATTTTGCAATTCATAACTATTAATAAAGTCAGATACTATTTTTACGGTACCGTCAGTCGATCCATCATCACAAATCAAAACTTCATCCGCTGGTCTTGTCTGCAATCTTAAAGAATTCAACTGTTCTTCAATATGCTTGGCACCATTATAGCTAGAAATAACAATTGATAATTTCATTTATCCTCTCATCCTTGTTCAACTTTATAACTTACAACAGTATAACATATATCAACCTGAACTAACATCCGCCAAATATTCGTATCTATGGAACACATCTTATCTTTGCGGTATAATATACACATAGAAAACGATTTTAAGGGGGACCATTTCGAATGGCAAAAATCAAGATTGTCACCGACTCCTCAGCTCAGTTGACACCAGAGGAAATTGAAGAATACGATATCCATGTTATTCCGTTGTCAGTCGAGATCAACGGGGAAAACCACGTTGACGGCGAAACGATCACAAGACAGGAACTCGTCGACGAACTGCGCAAGGGCAACATTCCAAAGACCAGTCAACCGCCAATGGGACGTTTTTTGGAAACATTTGAACAACTTGGAGCTGATGGCAGCGAGATTTTGGCAATCATGATGTCTGACGTTTTGAGCGGTACATACCAAACCGCATGTTCTGCCGCTGAAATGGTAAAATGCAGTGTCACCGTCATCAACAGCAAAGAAACTGATCGTGCGCTTTCTTTCCAGGTCTTAGCAGCCGCAAAAGATGCTAAGGAAGGAAAAAGCATCGAAGAAATCAAAGCACACTGTTTGGATATCCATAAGCGCACGACGACGGACGTTTTGGTCGACAACATGGACTGTTTGGTTGCCGGCGGTCGCGTCAGCAAACTGGCAGGTGCTTTGACCAAATTGATCAACCTGAAAATTATCGTTCGTCTGCGCGAAAACAGCCTTGACGTTGTCTACAAGGGACGCAGTCGCAAAGCATTCCTGAAATATTGCCAAGAATTGAGCAAGTTCCATCAAGACAACCACATTCAGGAACTGTCGCTTTCAAACGTCGGAACCGATGAAGACTTCCTTGAACGAATCAAAGAAGCCATGTTGCCGGAAGGAAGCAAGGATGTTGCATATATTACGCGTTTGACAAGTCCGATCATCATGACGCATACCGGTTTGAATGCCGTTGGCGTAATCACGTTGACAGAAAGAGAAGAACCTGAAGAAAACAGATAATAAAAATGAGTCCTTACTGAACTTTATACACAGTAAGGACTCATTTTATTCTGTTCAATTTTTATAAACTTCATTCAGCTTTTTAATTAAGTCACTGGAATATTTTAAGTCAAATTTTCTCGCAAAAAAGAAGTTGCCGTCTTTTATCTCGTTCAAATCATTTTCGTCCAAAATGGCGGGCCTACTTCCATATTGTTTAACCCATTTTATATAACGATAGTTTTCGTTCGTACATCTTTTCAAATAGTCCTCGTTATTGCATAATATCGTCTGAACCCAGAATTCATCCGAAAAACACCCTGTTTGAAGCATCTTGACAAAGTTGGGGTGCTTATCCATATATTCCACACAGTATTGTGCAGCATCCCTTGGAAGATCCATCCAATTGGCACCGGTATAAATATCAAGATCTATTCCCAGCTTCTTGAACTTATTAACTCTAAGCAACAATTGAACAAATATCAAAAAACGATGATAAAATTTGCCAAAAACAGTTCTTCTCTTAACGGTATCATAGTTAAAATAGAACTTTTGCCACCAAATCAGCCGTTCATGTGACTTAACTCTGTCTTCAGCCTTGATATAACGCATATAGATTCTATCGTTATTTTCAAAAACTTCATATAGCTTATCAATATTTTTTACTGGCCAGTCTTGACCGGAAATAACATGCACATACGATATATCCGGATTCTTCAAAGCAAGTTTCATCAAACGATATGCAACCTCGCCTATGCTCCAACTGCCCCAGTTTACATCAACTTCAGAGATATGTTTAATGCCGTTATCATCCATAAACGACTTCTCTTTTTCACTGACAGGACATTTGGTATCAAAATGAATATAGACTTCAAACCTTCTGTTCAATTTAGATGCCAACTGCAACACTTGATCAACATTCTTGTGTGCCAAAATGAGCATTGCTTGCATACTCTATTCCTCTTCTCGATTAAATTAGTGTACCAATTGCCTGATTGCGTTCTTGATATAGTATCCGGAACGCATCTTTTCAGCAATTACTTGCGTATTACTCTTTATCTCATTATACTGTTCGCTGCTGAGTTCGTCTAAAATCGAATCAACGTCTTCCAACGACTCAACGGCTATCCCGACTTTATTTTTCTCAACAAAATCAGCCAATGCGGCATCTTTCCAAATAATAACCGGTATTCCTGAACTCAAGTACAATGACACCTTATGCGGATTGTTGTATCTCATGTATTCCCCAAATACTCCATCGCACTTGTCCACGCTTTTTCCATCCCACACCAATCCGAAACTGTGATTCAAGTGTGCCGGAACCTCTTCAGGGGTATATTGTCCTTCATAATTAATGCATTCACCGTAATTATTTTGCGGATTAGGACCCATCAAAAATAACTGATGCTTTATGTCAAGCTTGTTCAGAAAATCAGCTTTCTTTAAATTGCCAGCAAAGCATAAGGACCCATCATAAGGGTAACCACTTTGTATCCCTTGAGGGTTGTCATAATCGAAAATTTCCAAATTAGCAATAGGAACGTTGACACCATTATCTTTGAGCCATTCATTCATTTTATCATTGTGCCCGACCAATCCGTCAGAGCCGTTCAAAATTCCAACTTCTTCCCTGATAAATTCCTTATTATCTCTGAACAATCTCAGTGATTCCAGATCATGAATAACGAAATAAAGTTTGGCATTGGTATATTTTCTTGCATTGTCAATTATGGCCTTAGTAATGACAGTTGAATAAAGCGGGTATTGCAAGACCAAAGCATCCATATCTCGATGCTTCTTGAAAAAGCTCGGCACCGTTATCTTTAACGCAAAATACTTCTGAATCTTGGATTTTAAACTAGAATCGGTTTCAAATTTCAAATACTTGTTAACAAATCCAAGTTCTTCCAAGTACTTAACTACATCTACCTTGGCCTTGGGTGCAGCCGTATTCTTTTCGGTATCTTCTAAAGATATAATATAGTTCTTCATTCAATATTCCTGCCTATTCATCAACTTATTTAACTCATCAGTAGCGTTTGTCAAAAAATATCCCTTTCTCATCAGCTTGGCTATGTTTTGTACATTTGAACACATTTTTTGATAATCATCGACTTTCACTTCAGATAAAGCTTTGTCAATATCCTTCAAACTATCTACGGTTATCCCCAGTTTTTCATCTCTTACAATGTCTGCCAATGCTGCCTCTGACCAAATAATGATCGGAAGTCCGCTACTCAGATACAACGATACTTTATGTGGATCATTAATTCTCAAATAACTTCCATAATTACCTGTACATGTATCCATGGAGTTTCCGTCCCAGACCAATCCAAAACTTTGGACTAGTGCACCAGGAAGTTCTTCAGCGGCTAGGACTCCTTTGTATGATACGTTGCTTGGATACTTATCTGCGGCATTGGGTCCGTAAACATCAATTGGAGTTTCCAAATCCCATTTTTTCAAAAACGTTGATTTGCCCAAATTTCCCGCAAATACGATGCTTTTCTTGTACTCTCTCAAATCAGTCAATGGCTTAGGGTTATTATAATCCCATATTTTCATATCAGTTATTGGCGCCTTGATTCCTTTTTCAATCAACCAATCTGTCATCTTATGATTGAGCGAAACTATCCCATCCGCTTCTTTTAAAAACGACATCTCCGTTTGCTCACTCTCAGGATGGTCATTGCCATCATTCCATATCCTCAAAGTTTCTATATCATGTATGATATACGCCAGCTCAGCGCCAGAAAAATGCTTGATAAAAAATATTATCATCTTCATTTGAAAAGGTATGCCTGTCGGAAATTGAACATAAATTACGCCGCGGCGTATTTTTAAGCACACAAATGGCAAAACAAAGATTACATATAACATTTTAAGATACTTATTATGCGGAGTATCTATGATTTTGTATCCTTGATTTCTCAAAAAGAATTCAACATCATCTTTTGCCTTTGTTCCACCAGTATTTTTGGCACTGTCATGCCAGCTTATAAGATATTTATTATTCATTTTCATCTCACTAATTTCTGCAGTATTAATCTCAAAAACAATTTTACCATAATATTATCTGCTATGATAATTTTTGAACGACAAAGAAGATGGTATCAACTCCAGCTCCCAAAATTATTGATAATAAAACTATATAATTCAAAGCCTCTTCCTTCTAACCTCCATCGCAACTCCCATAATCACACAAATCACAACAATGCCCCCAAGTATTTCAAATCCCAAATAATCATCAGGCACCATCCCGATCAGCGGTACTTTCTTGCCGTTGAAGACGTTCGTCACGTTGATTTTAGCATCCAGGCCACGCAGGAAAACATCCTTCGACATGCTGTCCATCAAACCGCCATTGCCCTTGCAACCGTTGGTGAGCCCGAAATCATATTTTCCGTCACCTGCCGAATCGCTATAAGGAGTCGAATCCCCGTCAGAAGACCAAACATCAGGCGAATAACCGTCCCTTTCGCATTTCTGATATGCCCAGTACCCGGTCCCGATCGGAAGAACGACCCGCAAAACATCCCCATGCTTTAACGACACTTGTTTTTGATCCCCATAAGCCACCCTGATCTTTCGTTTTTCCTTTGAATCCCTGTTTTCGATTACAGCTTCGGCAATGCCGTTTCCGTCATAAGTTTTTGCTTTGCTCAGCTTAAGCACGATCGGGAACTCTTTTTGCTTGTCTGCCGAATCTCCCTGAACGTTCATGGAAATTGACAACTCGCCTTTCTTCCTGATAACGTCAGTGAATTCGATCTTATCTCGCTTTTTGCCGTCCGTTTCAGCCGTAACGCACTTAATTTTGAGTTTTCCATTTCCATCGCTTGAAACCTGGACCCGAAGCCTGTATTTTGCAGAGGACTGCTCCATCCCCGAAACATTGTTTTTCTTCTCGCACAACACATAAGAGTATTCGCCCGCACGCGTGAAGGTTCCGAAAGAAAGCTGCGTGCTTCCTTTTAAATTTTGGGAAGAATCATAATCGACTCGAACCTTGCCGATCGAAACATCAGGGGCATCCGGGGTTTCTTTTTTAACCTCAAACTCAACCAAATGCTGCGGAACAAACGCACGCATCCCTCTTGCAGCACGCAGGACATGGTGCACCGTATATTTGCCGTCTTTTCCCTCGACCGCCGGAACATCGTTTTCGCTTGAAAATGCAGAGCTTTCAAACACAAACACAAACACAAACACAAACACCGCCACGGCGTGCGACAGTTCCTTGAATCGTTCCTTGGTCATAAAAAACGTTCTCCTTTCAAAAACTGACTACAGCATCATTTTAACAAGCCAAGCAATCCGCGCGTCTCTAAATAAATATAAAAATATTTTTATTTTGATAACGATAAAAAGATCCGGAACCGCAGAACGATTCCGGATCTTTTGAAAATTATTTTAAAACTTGAACGTGTCCTTGAATCCGAGCCACTTCTGATCTTTCTCGGACAGAGTGATCTTCGTGCCGTCTTCAAGCATGTAGCCTTCAGCGGACGGAGTGCCTTTGTACTCACCGACAAGTTCCGGCCACTCTATCCCGATTTCGGGATCGTTCCAGGCCATGCCGCCTTCATCGTTTGGATGCCAGAAGTCGTTGACCTTGTAACAGAATTCCGCTTCATCGCTCAAAACGAGGAAACCATGCGCAAAGCCTTCGGGAATCAGGAACTGCTTCTTGTTTTCGGCTGAAAGCGTCACGCCGTACCACTTGCCGTACGTCTTCGAATCCTGACGCAGGTCGACGACCGCGTCGAACACCGTTCCGCGAACGGCACGCACGAGCTTGCATTGCGGGAAGTGCTTTTGGAAATGCAGTCCTCTCAGCACGCCCTTGGTCGACATCGACTGGTTGTCCTGCACGAACTTGACGTCGATGCCTGCTTCCTTCATGTCGTTTTCATTGTACGTTTCCATAAAGTATCCGCGATCGTCACCGTGGACTGCCGGCGTGATGACGCAAAGGCCTTCGATTCCGCCGACGTTTTTTTCAACATTGATTTGTCCCATTTGAATTACCTCTTTAGTATTCGATTTCCTTTAAATACCGCGACAGCGCGTCCTGCCAAGTCGGCAGCAGTTCAAAGCCGTTTTCTTTGAGCTTGCTCTTGTCCAAGCGGCTGTTGAACGGACGCGCTGCTTTTGAAAGGCCGTACTCTTCGGTCGTCACGGGGATGACCTTCGTCTTATAGCCGGCCTGATTGAAGATTTCGCACGCAAAATCATACCATGAAATATAGCCGCCCTCGTTCGTTGCGTGATAATAGCCGTACTTGTCCGTTTCAATCATGTCGACCAAAAGGCGCGCAAGATCATATGTGTAGGTCGGAGTTCCGATCTGATCGGACACGACCTTCAGCGTATCGTGCGTCTTGCCAACGTTCAGCATCGTCTTGATGAAGTTCTTGCCGTTGACGCCGAAGACCCAGGCAATGCGCACGATGAAGTACTTGTCCAGATTTCGGCTTACCGCAAGCTCGCCTTCGAGCTTGGTCTGACCGTAGACGTTCAGCGGCTTGTAGTCCTTACAGTCAGGTTCCCATGGCTTCGTGCCCTGTCCGTCGAAGACGTAGTCCGTTGAGATGTAGACCATCTTGCAGTCAAGCTTCTTGCAGACCAAAGCGATGTTTTCGGTTCCCTTTGCGTTGACCTGGCGCACGAGCTCGACCTTGTCGTCATCTTCTGCCATGTCGACGGCCGTCCATGCGGCACAGTGGACCACGACGTCAGGATTCAGATCCGTGATCGTCTTTTCGACGGTCTCCTTGTCCGTAATGTCCATCGAAACATAGGGAGCGCTCGTGACGAACGTTCCGTCGGAAGCTCCGGCATATTCAGGCGCGATATCTGACCCGATGCCCTCGTATCCGCGTTTATTGAGTTCGTTCATTACGTCGTGTCCGAGCTGTCCGGACACGCCCGTTACAAAAATTTTCATGCCTTTCCCTCACAAACAAATCAGCGATTTTCGTACATTTTCTTATAATAGTTCTGGTATTCGCCGGAAACGATGTCTTCCCACCAGTCCTTGTTGTCAAGATACCATTGGATCGTCTTCTTGATGCCGTCCGCAAACATCGTTTCAGGTTCCCATCCAAGCTCGTCATGAATCTTCGTCGGGTCGATCGCATAGCGGCGGTCGTGCCCCTTGCGATCGGCAACATGCGTGATCAGGCTTTCAGGCTTGCCGAGCTGTTCGCAGATGATCTTGACGATGTCGATGTTTCTCATTTCGTTATGGCCGCCGACGTTGTACACTTCTCCGACGCGTCCTTTGTGGATGATCAGATCGATCGCGCGACAGTGATCTTCAACGTAAAGCCAGTCGCGAACGTTGAGGCCTTCACCGTAAACCGGAAGCGGCTTGTCGTTCAAGGCGTTGATGATCATCAACGGAATCAGTTTTTCAGGAAAATGATACGGACCGTAGTTGTTTGAGCAGCGCGAAATCGTCACGGGCAGGCCATATGTACGATGGTATGCCAAAACCAACAGATCGGCCGATGCTTTGGAGCTGCTGTAAGGAGAGCTCGTATGAATCGGAGTTTCTTCCGTAAAGAACAGGTCGGGACGATCAAGCGGCAAGTCGCCGTAGACTTCGTCCGTGCTTACCTGATGGTAGCGCTTGATGCCGTATTTGCGGCAGGCATCCATCAAAACCGACGTCCCCATGATGTTCGTTTCAAGGAAAAGCTGCGGATTTTCGATCGAACGATCGACGTGCGATTCGGCCGCAAAGTTGACAACCATGTCGGGATGTTCTTCTTCAAACAGTTTGTAAATTGCTTCACGATCGCAGATGTCAATCTTGCAGAAACGGAAGTTGGGATTGTCCATCACCGACTTGAGCGTCGACAGGTTGCCCGCATACGTGAGCTTGTCAACGCAGATGATGCGATAATCCGGATGTGCCTTAAGCATATGGAACACGAAGTTGCTGCCGATGAACCCCGCGCCGCCTGTAACAATAATGTTCATTTCAATAAAACCTCTCTGTAATTTTCTAATCTTCAGCTGCCAGACGCAACAAATACTGACCGTAGTCGTTCTTCTTCAGCGGCTGCGCCAACTCAATGAGCTTTTCCCTTGAAATCCAGTGCATCCGGTACGCAATTTCCTCAAGGCAGGCCACCTTCAGGTTCTGACGCTTTTGAATGGTCGAGATGAAGCTTGCCGCTTCAAGCATCGAATCATGAGTCCCGGTATCGAGCCATGCGTACCCGCGGCCCATGAGCTTGACGTCAAGCTTGCCGCGTTTCAAATATTCCTTGTTGACGTCCGTGATTTCAAGTTCACCGCGATCGGACGGCTTCAGATTTTCCGCGATTTCGACAACGTCATTGTCATAGAAGTAAAGGCCGGTGACGGCATAGTTGCTCTTCGGATGTTCCGGCTTTTCTTCAATCGACAAGGCATGCATGTTTTCGTCGAATTCGACCACGCCGAATCTTTCCGGATCGTTGACATGATACCCGAAGACGGTTGCGCCGTCCTCTTTTTTGGCTGCTTCCTGGAGCTGCTTTGAAAGGCCGCTTCCGTAGTAGATGTTGTCGCCCAAAATCAGACACACTGAATCAGAGCCGATAAATTCTTTCCCTAAAATAAACGCTTCAGCCAAACCGTTCGGATGTTCCTGAACCTTATAGGAAAGATTGATTCCAAAATCGGAACCGTCTCCCAAAAGGCTCTCAAACAACGGAGTATACTCCGGCGTCGAAATCACCAAAATGTCTCTGATTCCGGCCAGCATGAGCGTTGACAGCGGATAATAAATCATCGGCTTGTCGTAAACCGGAATCAGCTGCTTTGAAATTCCTTTGGTGATCGGATACAGACGCGTACCTGATCCGCCCGCAAGAATTATTCCCTTCATAACTACATTCCCTCCTAGAATTTTTACTTTTTCCAAGATGACTTGTTTCCAAATATTCCTTGAAGTTTCTTATAAACATAAGTATCTCTTCCGAAAATTTTTCCGAATGCTTTTTTCAGAGCACTGTACTTGTATGCCTTATCAACTTCCAGATATTGTCTGGAAGTTTTCTTGATATAAAGCGACAGCATCCTTTCGCCAAAGAAAGCACAAAACCTTCTATAATATTTCTCATCCGAAGGCTGCTTGTTTTCCGCCCGAAACCTTTCCAGTATCGGGAAAATATACTCACAGTACCGCTTAAATTCGCTTCCGCTGGTGATGAACATCTGAGCGCTGAAACAGTTGTCTGAGCTTGCATCCGCATTATATATGCTTCGCCATGTCTCATAGTCGCCGTTGTCTTTGAGAATATTCTCAAAAACGCGAACCTCGTAATCTGATTTGTGCTTAGGAATGCTAACGGCCTTGCTTACTACCCAGGCATTTTTGTTTTCGGTAAGAAATTTTACCGCATCCTTGTTCTTTATGTCCAGTTTCTTATTGAAGTGACAAAAGCCGACGATATCGTCATCTCCGATCTTCCTGTTCTTCCAAATCCAGTACAGACCCGTAAGTTCTCCATAAAACTCGTTCAGTTCTGAGATATTGTCTCCAACGTCATCCCTTGTTTCATACAGAAAATTATTCCGTTGCCTGGCTCCAACCTCTATCGGAACCGCATTATGCATCCTTATTATTCTGTTCCCGAACGTAGATACATATATGTTAATGTTTTTCATCATAATTTCCTTCTATAGTTTCGTGAGTTTCCGCACATCATAGCATATACTGATATGCACCCTCTTTTCATTATCTCACAACTAGCATACCGATAACAACCATATGCTAACAATGATTATAATACATTTTTGCTTGAATGACATTTTAAGTTAATGATTGAACCCGAACAGACCGATTCGCATTTCCTAATTGCACGACTTCAGCCAAAATAATCCACGCATATTTCGCGCAAATGCATCACCTGCTCCAAAAACACAAAAAAAGGATCGGACCCTTCCATCCGATCCTTTCCTTGGCACGATCAACCGAAAACCACCCTTATTTCCGATTGATCATCCCGGACACACTTGATTGACAATAGCTAAAACATCAACCAACAACCATAAACAGCAACCCGCCAACCAAACAGACAATGAATGCAAGCAAGACGGCAAAAGCGAACTCAAGACACAAAATTCTGATCAATTCCATGAAAACACCATTCTTCTTGCCGCTCGGCATCATCCCGCACCTCCATTCGTCAAAACAACCATCAAAATTTTCAGGAGTATAACAACAAACACTCTGGCATTACTGAAATAACGAAGAAACGGGATAATCCTTGCAAAAGCCCAAGTTCACACCGTTTTCAAGCATCCACAAACGTTTGCAAGACACGTCTTCAAACCCACCCGCCCAAACCAAAACTTATCTTTCAAACATCTTGCGCAAAGCGCTGAAAGTCACGTCGTTTGAAGCATCATCAACGTTTTTTAAACAACATTCGTAATTTCTCAACAAGCGCCTGTAGTATCCGACCATCTCCGTTTCAGAAAGAAGATTTCTGTTTCCCGCCTCGTCCGTTCTGTAAGACACGGTCGGAAACATGTCCAAGCGATTGACGATGCTGTTGCATGCCTCGTAGTGTCTGCGTTCAAATTCCCTGCTGAAACCGCCGAATACGATCCAGGAAGGATTCAGATTTTCCTTTTGAATCTCGGAAAGGTTTCCGTAGCGCCACCCGACATCGTTGTACATCGATAAGACGTCAATGATAAATCCACTGACCGACTCCGAAACGGAATCAGAAAGACCATAAACGTCATCGTACATGCCTTCAAGACCGCTGTCCAAAACGCCAAGCGCACTTTCGATACCTGAATCGTCATAATAACCGCACTTTGCATCCGGGCACATTTTCCTGAATGACTGAATCAGCGTCAACTGGTTCATCAAAATAACCCGTTGATACTTGGACAGCACGTCTTCCCTGGAATTCCAATAATCGGTAAGGCGCAACGCAACGTCAAGCGGCATCTTGCGCCAGGACTTGAGACCTCGTCTGTACTCATCCAAAAGTACGGAACTGATGCCGGTTTTCAAGCCAACCGTTTCCAGCGAAACATCCGACTCAAACAAATCCTGCAAACTTATTTCAATCTTATTCATCGACCATCTCCATCTTTGATTTATCTTTGCGTACGAAACGTTTTGGCTCAATCTTGCCAATTAAAAGAGACCTGCCGTTTGTTGTTCTCCCTTTGCAAGTCGACAACGTAACGAAACGATCATTTTCGCCAATCTTTATTTTTCTGAAACGCCTGGCATGTCCTTTAACGTATCTCACATACTCATCATTTCGTTCGATCCACGGTCCGTACAAAACCGAATCATAGGCATCACCTTCAACGAAAGCAAAAAACGAAATCTTGTGCCAGCTTTTTTCATAGTACAGCCAGCCTGTCTTGTGTTTTTTAAAGTAGCCCTTTTTTCTGAATCTGTCCAAACCGCCGAACATCCTGTTCTTATCCATGTGATGTCCATGGATGATATTGTTTTTATCCGAAAAATCAGTCTTGTTGCGGCAATCCAAGAAAATTCCGCCGACAAGCGAAAACTTCCCTTTGACATCGGTATTGACGTACTTCAGATTATCGGAACATTTGAGAACGGGATAAGAAATATTCGTTCCTTCGACTTCCAGCCACCCAAAGACATCGGGATTCAGTTTTTTCAGCTTATCAAACGAAACCATCTTCTTTTTGGCTTTTATCCCCGGACTCTGGTAAGTCGCAAAATCGGAATCCGCCCGCTGATAGATCTCATGCGAATCATAAATCTTGTAGCATCCGCAGGCAAACAACAGCAAGAGACACAACGCAACGACTGCGTTCACTGAAAAATTCAGTGCTTTGACCAAAATGATCAAACAGGATTTTTTCAACGGTCAGACGTCTTCTTTTTGTAAACGACTGCGCCAGCTCCAAGAGCCACGAGCGAACCAAGGGCAATGGCAACCATCATGACGCCTGATTTTTCATCGAGGAAAAGACCGGTAAGCGGAACGTCGTTGGTTGCGACGTCGGTAATAGTCATGTTTATATCACGATCTGCCACCAAAATTTCATTTGGTAATCCTTCACCATCACTATCATCGAATAAAGAAAAAGCATAACTACCGTCTTTACCAACTCGTCCATCGTGATGTTTACCGGCAAAATCTTTGTAATCAGAACGCTTAGGAACATATCCATCCTTTTCACATTTCTTTAGAACATACGTATGTGCCCCTACTGGGTAATGAAGGGCAATTCTTTCACCTGCTTTCATACTAAACTCATAGTTTTTACCATAAGGAACAATTACCTCAGTCGCTCCTTTACTTAAAACCGCACCCTCAGCATACTTTTTTCCAACAAAAGCCGGTTTTTTAATCATCACCTTATATTCAAAGTCTTTTGTTTTATCAGCTAAGTCTCCAGAAACTTCTTGCGTTATAGCAAGAGAGGCATTTGGGGAAACAATGTTCACAAAAGAAAGCTCCGATCTCTTAAGACCGGATTCCTCAGCCGTAACCCCCTTTATTACAGGACCCTCACCTTCGTCAACGACAAAAACTCTCACCGTGTACTCAGTAGATGGAGCCGTTGCCTTTGTACCAGCATGGAGGGAATCCTCTTTAAGCTTGTAAACATATATCCCAGTATGCTCGAACTTTTCAAAAGAAATACGCGTTGAAAATTTAGCAGTCCACACCTTTTTGTCACTATCAAATTTTGCGCCACCTTCTTCCATATCCTCTGCATGTTTAATCCCGATGTTTTCAACTTTGGCCTTCGGATTTTTTTCATCCACATTTGTTACCGTGAAACGTATCTTCCCAAAATAACGCGATAACCAACTCGATCCCTCCGGCGCCTGCACAATACAGCTAATATCATAATTCCCATCACTGCCCTTAATCACCGGCACCTCATCCGCCAATGCCGTCTTCCCAAACGCAAACACGGACATGATTCCGCCAAACACCAACAATGACTTCAAACATTTTTTGCCTATCATAATTCATACACTCGCTTTCTTTAATTTAAAAACCTCTTACTCTGAACACGGAAACAACCGTTCCTTTAATGTCCCTTTCATTTACCACTCCATAAATTCTGCTGTCCACGGAATTTTGGCGCTCGTCCGCCAAAACGAAGACGCTGCCCCGTTTGACTCTGACCGGAAAACTGATTCCTTTCTTTGAAGGAAACGTCTTTTCATATATTCTGCCTTCAGACTGAAGGTGTCCGTTTATCTTAAGACCTTCGCCGTCAATTTCGACTTTGTCCCGAGCCACGGCAACGATTCGCCTGACCTGAAGCCCCTTGGATGTCTTCACGACAACGACGTCCGAGGCCCGATAATCTCGGTCGAGCCTGTTAAAAAGCACCAAATCACCGCCTTGAAGCGAAGGACTCATGGAATCATCCGGACAACGCAACATTCCGAAAACGAACACCGAAACAAACAGACACATGATCATAAAAATAATCGTCTTGACTAAAACAAACATCACCTCGCCTTTCAAACTTCCTTTTTGACCATGTCTGTCCTTCTTCATTCTCCACTTCCTTTCAAAAGTTGCTGATCAAGAGCCGCTCACTGCCACGTTTTCGGCAAGGACAACTCCCTGTATCAAAACTTTATCATCTGCACCAAAACTTTCGGTTTCAAAAAAATAAGTGATTTTTTCTACAATTTGGGAAGAGGGACATTTATTGCAGCGTTATCCTGTATTGTTGTTGGATTTATTCAAAATAAGCGCTTAATTATGGCTCTGTTGCACCGATATTCTCAAACGAAAGGAGACGTTTTCCATGCTCAGAGATTTTCTTGAAACAAATATTCAAAACAAACTAAACATTTTCTTCATGCTTTCAGCGCATGAATCAGTCAGCGTCAGGGAAGTTTCCGAAACGCTGAATATCAGTCCTTCCAACATATTGTTGCTTTTGGACGAGCTGAAGTCTGATTTGAGCGAAAATGCAGTCATCAAAAAGGTGAATACGAGATATTCGATCGATTCAAACAAAAATGAGCTTGTCGATTCGATGTATGCGATTTATCGCACTTCACGCGTTTTGGAGTGTCTGAAATTCATGATCGCAAACGATTCACAAAAAACCTTTTCCTACTTTATTGATGAAAGCTATCTGACCAAATCAACTGCCTATCGCGTCCGCGAAACCTGTCTGTCATACCTTGACAGCATCGGACTTGGCGTCAAAAACAACCGAATCGTCGGCGATGAATACAGAATTCGCTTCTTGATCGCATTGCTTTATTATGAATACGGCATCGACTGCTTGGGAATCGATGCAAGCTCAATCAAACTTGCACGCGACTTCGTCATTAAAACGAACAAAGCCATCACCCCTGAATTTCTCAGTCAGACCGTGCATGAATACGGATATTTCGAATGCCTGCTGATTCTTTCGTGGAAACGTCGCAAATATCCCGTGACCTTGCCTTCGTCAGACGAGTTCGCCGTTTTAAAAGAAATCTTCGTCTATGATGAAATGAAACACGTTCTAAAAGAAACGATCGAGCCTGCCTTAAACGTCTGTTTCAGCGAAGAAGACTACGATTACATATATCTTGTCTACTGCTGCACCAACAGCTGCGTCTTCGCGGATCGGTGGACTCAAGAAAAAATCACGGACGTCCACAAGCTGATTTTCGATCAAAAACACTTCAATGAGCTGCTCTTTAAATTTGAACAAAAACTCGGCAAAGACCTCGTTGAAATTCCTGCTTTCAGATCCGCGCTCGTCGGTTTCTTCAAAAAATGTCTCTTAGGACTGCAATGTCTGATTCCGGACGAGCACCTGTATCTTGACTGCAAGTTTGACGACCAGACCCTTAAAATTGCGGGCGTCATCAGCCAAATCTTCAACGAATGGACCAACGACCTGATTGACTCAAGATACCCTCTTGACGAAACGCACCTTTTCTATCTGTCGATTCAGCTCAAATCAATCATGAGGCAAATGCTTCCGCCGGTCGAAATCATCATTGTTTCAGACATTGTTTCCGAACTGTCCGACATGTCATTGTTTTTGAACAGAAAGTTTTCGCCGGATCTCATCACGATTACGCCCTACCTGTTAAATGCACAGTCTCCGGCAACGCTGCTGCATAAAGAAAACTGCATCATCATCACCAACAAAAAGTTCAAAAATATCCTCTGCTCGCTCGGCTTTGCCGAAAAAAACAAAATCGTTCCGATCACGATCGGAATCAACGACAACGACATCAGAATGATCGGCGAATCCATCATGGAAGCTGAGCAAAAGAAATTTGACGAACTGGTTGCCAAACACTAAAAAAATCCTTCGTGCATCTTGCATGAAGGATTTTTTGTTATTATAGATAACATTGATGAGATATATTGAACGGAATATCTCCTTTATGGTAGTATATTCTCATACAGAAAAGTTACATAGGTTATGTGTAAGTTATTTTAAATAACAAAAGAGGCTAATCATAATGAAGAAATTATCACAATCATTGTTGGCAGACATCGTTTCAACGAAACGCAAAGCCAAAAATATGACGCAGCAAGAATTATCAGACAAAGTCGGCATCAATCGTGCCTTGCTCTCACGTCTTGAACAGCAAGATTTCATGCCGTCCGTTCCGCAGCTCGAAAAACTCGCCGAAGTACTCGACTTCGAGCCAAGCGACCTCTTCATCAACAGCGAAATCAAAAAAATGAAGTCACCGTCGCCGCTCAACATTGCAGTTGCGGGAACAGGCTACGTCGGCCTTTCCATCGCCACGCTGCTTGCACAGCACAATCACGTCACAGCCGTTGACATCATCCCTGAAAAAGTCGATCTGATCAACAATCGCAAGTCACCGATCCAAGACGACTACATCGAAAAATACCTGGCTGAAAAAGATCTCGATC
>OIYG01000697.1_pt1 | contig 30874 bp, 29 predicted proteins | sample 1587861 | NCBI WGS metagenome assembly OIYG01 (sample SAMN03283272) | human gut metagenome | biome: human-associated habitat; material: feces | host: Homo sapiens | place: Peru | collected 2012 | reverse complement strand
CTCTTGCCAGTAATAATCTAATTGTTTATAGTCTTCATTATCTTGAGGAAGGGTACTGTTTGTTTTGTAATCATAATTATAGAATCTATCCCATAATGAAGTTGAAATTCTTGCATCATGATCACCATATATCATAATAATTGTATCATCTAGTATGCCTGCTTTATCTAGTTCTTCGACTAGTAATCCTAATTGTTTATCAGCGTAATGTGCAGATATAAAGTAATTACCTAGTTTTGTGTCTTTCATGTACTGGTATGTTTTTCCATTTTTAGTGTAACTGACATCAAAATCACCGAATAGTTCATTGTAATCAAATGGTGTATGGTTACTTAAGGTAATTAGTGTTCCATAAAACTTTTTATGTTGTTTGTTTATGTCTTTTATATATTCTACTGATTGTTTTATGAATGATTCGTCACTAAGTCCAAAACCTACTTCTTCGTCTATTTTATATGATGATTTATCATAGAATTTTTCATATCCTAGTTTTTTATGCATTATATTTCTATTCCAGAAATCTCCTGTATTAGCGTGCATGCTGAATGTGTAATATCCTTTTTCTTTTAAAAGCTTATAGAATGAAACATAATCTTTATCTGAGTGATTTATAAATACTGTTCCTGATGAAACTGGTAGTAAAGATGTTGCCATAGTAAATTCTGTATCGCTACTAGTACCAAAGCTTACTTGTGAGTAAAAGTTATCAAAATAAAGTCCTTCTTTGGATAACCTATTTAAATTAGGAGTTATACTCTTTCCATTTATTTTTAGGTTAAGTAAAACGTTTTGCATACTTTCAGAGTGAACTGCAATTACATTTTTTCCTTTGAATATGTTTGTGTATTTATTTTTTGATTGTTCATTACTATTATTTTTATAGTATTCATTTATCTCTTTATAGGCTTTATCTTTTCCAAATAATGTTGCCATCTTTGGCTCAATACTTTTTACTACATCATTTACTTGGTACATATAAACTCCAAATCTTGATACGAGGTATTCTCTGTTCCACTGACTATATAATCTGGAGAAATCTACTGGTTTTAGTGAACATAAAAATACTACAAAAAATATAATTACCCATGTATATAATGTTTTTAAAACATCTTTTTTAGATACTCTTTTAAATGATGATTCTTCTTTTTTATTTTTACTAAACTTCTTTTTTGAGATAAATAAACAAATAGGAAACCATAGAAAGATGAAGAATTGTGGTTTGATTAAATCTCCTACTACATTTGAATCTCCTGTTTCATGGTTTGCTAGTGCAAATGAGAAAAATGTAACTGATATAAAAGAACTGTAATAGAAGTAATATACTATGTTTGCAATACATACAATCATACTAATAATAGAGATTGTGAATAAATAAATATATCTATATTTTTTCTTGATAAGAAAATAAAATGATCCAAATATTAAAGATATCACCAAATCTGCTAGAATTGGTCTTAAATTAAGGGCACTTCCAATAGTAAATCCTCTTAGGATTATACCATTTATAACTGTACCAATGATGTAGATAAATACTAGTTTGTTATCAAGAATTATATATTTAGTAGTTTTTACTATATTTACAAAGAATTCTTTTATATTTTTTAAACTGAATTTATCTTTCAATACTTGGTTTAATTTTTTCTTTGGTTTCTTTTCTTTCTTTTTTCCTAACATCTTTACACTTCCCTTGCTTATGGAAATTTTCTACATTAATAGCCATACCTACTACGAATAAATATGCTAATATATAAATCCATAATAATAGTATCAATATATTAGCAAAGTTTCCATATATAACATCATATGATGCAATATTGGTGATATAAAAAGCAAATACATAGGTTGCGAATATCCAGCCAAATGATGTGAATAGTGCTCCTTTTGTGGTTGAATTGCTTTTTATTCTTTTACTTGGTGCTAATGTATATAATACTTTTATTATAAAGAACATAATTATAAATGAACCTAGTCCTTTTATAGTTACATACAACCATTTATAATGATATAGAAAATTACTATTTAGTAGATCCATAAAGATTCTTACTATTATATCCCCAAAAAGAGGGATAAGTATTACGAATAAAAGTAATATAACTATTATTATTGTCATTACGAATGACTTAATTTTTAGACTTAGATAACTTGGTTGTTCAACATCATAAAGTAAATTAGAGGCAGTAATAATAGAAGCTGGAGCATTAGACCCTAAAAATAAATATAATATTACTATAAATGCTACTCCATGAAATTGCATATCTTTTGTTAAGGAGACCAATATATTGGCAAGTACTGGGGGTAACATTGAAATAGAATCTAAAAGGTTAAAGCTTTTAGTTATATATGATGCTATACCAGCACTTATTGCTACAATTGGTATAATTGACATTAAGAGATAAAAAGCTATTTGTCCTGGCAAAATTTGCATTTCAGGTTTTTGAAGTATATCAGTAAAATTTTTAAATAATCTTTTTATCCTTACCATTATTTATAATTTTGCTCCTTGTCCATTCTCATTTCTATACTTGCTTCGTTTATAGCATCATCTATGGTTTTGATTTCATCTTCAATCATACTATAACCTATTGCAGCTCCAAATCCATGAGGTAATTTTTCGAATTCACGTGATAGTTTTCCTATATAAGTATTTACTTGAGTTTTATTATATCCTATTAAATATATTAAAAATTCATTACCATCGGTTCTTATGATTTCACTTTTTTCAAGTTGGGTATTAATTAATATAGCTGCAGCTTTTTTAATTAATATATTACCTTCTTCTTGTCCATAGTTATCATTAATATATTTTAAATTATTTAAATCTGCGATTATTATTGTCCTTGGAGTGATTTTCATTTCATCCCATTCGTCTATATGTGCTCTTAAATAATTTCTGTTTTTTAGAGATGTCATCATATCGTTATATTTTAGAACATCTTCTTTGTGTAATAGTTTTGAATGTTTTCTTGCTTTTGTATATGCAAATATAATAAAACATAATATGATTGGTATGATGATAATTAAGACAATAGTTAAATATGTATTAGCAAATCCTCCTTGGTTATTTGAAGATAAAACTAAATTATTAATGCTATTTATTTTTACTCTATCACTTGAGGTATAATTAAGCATAAAGTCTATGAAATCATACATATTTTGCTCGCTGTTTTTTACAAAGTACTTGTAATTACCTTGATAAGTGTCTTTTAATAAAACATAATAATTACCTAGATCTTTATTTTTTTGATTGTAATAATAGTCTCCTTCATCTAAGACAAATATTCCTTTTGATAAAGCTTTTTCTGTTATACTACTTGCAGTATTTATTTTTATGTTGTAATTATCTTTTAAATATTGGTTTAGATAACTGTTTTCTAGAACATATACATTTCTATTTTCTAGTCCTTCTTTTAAAGTTATTGGATAGTTTGTTCCACTTATTGCTAACATTGAAGAGTCAAAACTGTTTACAGTGTATAATCCTTGTTCATTCGAATAGTCAAAGTCTATGAATGCTACATCTACTTCTCCACTTTTTATGGCATCTTTTAGTTTATCACTTGATTGATATTCCTTATATTCAAATTCTATGTTGGCCATTTTTGAAAACATGTTCATGTATTCTCCGGCGTAACCATATAACTTGTTTCCGTTTAACATGTTATATGTGTTATTTTTAACATATCCATATGTATATACTTTGCTTGAAAGTGAACTTGTATCGACTTCTGTTATATCTGTGTTTTTGATATAAAAGTCCATGTATTCGTTTTCATAACTGTTTAAGTCATTTTTACTTTTAAATAGTTCTAAATACTTACTCATAATACTTGATAGTTTTTTATTACTGTTTAGATGAAGAACTATCTTGTTTGTTAAGTTTTTGAAACTATAATTTATATAAAGATTATTTTTTACAATGTCTTCTAGACTATAATATCTAGGTACTATTGCGTAATTTATTTTTCCTTTTTCTAAAGATGAAATAAGATCATTTAGATCATCATATGATGTATAACTAAAACTGTTTCCTACGGAATCACTTATGAATGAGTTAGTATCTTTTAAAATACCTATTTTTTTGTTATAGACTTGATTTAGGTTATTTATAAATCCTTCGGTTTTACTTATTAGAACATAGTCATCTTCTGCTAGTAGTAAATCATTTTTATCTATTTTATCTTCATTAGATAGAACTAGTATAGATAGTTCATTTGTTTTTACTTCATCATCCATATAGTTATAGGATTTTTTATTGAAACCTAGTTCTGTATCTTTTTCTATTTTCTTTAGGTAGTCGAATACTACCCCTTTACCATTATCTGCTAGGATACTAAGGTTATTAGGTACATCTATATCTATGAGTGTTTTTTTATTTCTAACAATCCATTGTTTTTCTAGTACTGTTAAGTTTGTTTCATCGTCTTCAGATGTTAGGAAGAAATAGACTCCTACTCCTAGTAAGACTATTATTATTATAATAATACAATATTTTATATAATTAAATTTTTCTTTTTTATTTCTTGTTTTCTTTTTTCTTTTATTATTTTTCATAACCAAAACTCCTAAAAAGCAAAATTCTTATCAGTAGAATTTTTATATCCAATTATTGGATATCCTTTTGCGTCTTTATTTTCATTTGTTATAAATAACTGAATATCATAAAACTTTTTTTGATCATCTGTAAATGCTTTTAAGACTTCGTCTTTTAATGACTTAGCCTTTGATTTACTTGTGCCTTTTTCAACTTCGACTAAGACATTGATTATTTTTCCACTTACATGAGTACTAGCAGTTGTTACATACTTTTTTTCTTTTAATTCTTTTATAAGATCATTTGTTTCGGTATCAGTTACTTGTACTTTTTCTATACCATCTAATCTATTACCATATACGGGTTTTCCTGTTTTTGGCATAACTAATCCAAATGCTATCCATCCTATTATGAATAATACTAAGAATATAAAAAATACAATTGTAGTGAACTTGTTTTTTTTAAGTTCGTCTAGTAGTTTTTTCAAATAAATCACTCCCTATTCTATATGACATTATACAATATATTAATATAATAATCAATTCTATTTATTTAAATTATCTTTTAAAACATCCATGGCAATTTTGGGATTTATTTTACCTTTTGATTCTTTCATTACCATACCCATTAGGAATTTTACTGCGTTTTCTTTTCCGCTTTTGTAATCTTTAACTGAATCTGGGTATTTTGAAAGAACTTCGTTTATTATTTTATTTACTTCTTCTTTTGATGAGGTTTGTTTGTTGTTTTCTAGTGTTGTTGTTATATCACTATTATCTTCCATGAGTGTTTTTAATATTTCTTTGAATATTTTTGATGATATTTCATCTTTTGAAAGGGCTTTTACTACTGATATGAAGTTATTTGTAGTAAGTTTTGTTTCATTTATTTTAAGATTATTTTTGTTTAAATATGATAATATGTCTCCGGTTAGGATATTACTTGCTATTTTAAAGTCTATATCTTTATCTATTAGTTTTTCTAGGAAGTCTGATATATCTTTATTTGAAATGATTTTATCTATATTTATTGGTGTTATTCCTTTTTCTTCGTATTTTTTTCTTCTTTCATTTGGAAGAGTTGGTAAATTGTTTTTTTCTGTTGTTATCATTTCTTCATTTAGATATAAGTAAGGAATATCTGGTTCTGGGAAATATCTATAATCTTTATTTGGTTCTTTTTTTCTCATAAAGATTGTTGTTTTTGTTTCGGAATCGAATCTTCTTGTGTCTTCGTATAGTTTTTGTGATTTAGATAGGATTTCTTCTTGTCTTTTTATTTCGTAATCAATGGCTTCTCCTATGTTTGATATAGAACCTATATTTTTTATTTCTGAACGTATTCCTAGGTTATTATCTTTACTTATTGATATGTTGACATCACATCTCATAGAGCCTTCTTCTATTTTGCAATCTGAAACATCTAGGTATAACATTGTTTCTCTTATTTTTTCAGCATAAGCCATTGCTTCTTCTTTGGTATGCATATCTGCTTTTGAGACTATTTCTAAAAGGGGGACTCCTGCTCTGTTATAGTTTAAGAGTGTTTTGTCTTTGTAGTGAAGGCTTTTACATGTATCTTCTTCTATATGGATATCTGATATACCTATTCTTTTTGTTTTATTATTTATTTCTATATCTATGTAACCGTTTGTTCCTATTGGGGTGTCAAACTGGGTTATTTGATATCCTTTTGGCAAGTCTGGATAGTAATAGTTTTTTCTATCAAAGTGCATTTCATGACTAATATTCATATTAAGTCCTAGACAAGCTTTTATTGCACTTTTTAGTACTCCTTCGTTAAATACTGGTAATACTCCTGGATATCCTAGATCTATTTCATTTATGTTAGTATTAGGAAGGGAATCGTATGTGTTTTTTGACTTTGAGAATACTTTAGCATTTGTTTTTAATTCTAGATGGATTTCTATTCCAATAGTAGGTTTATAACTACTCATGTTCCTCACCTCTTGAATCTAAGTTTAGTTTTAGTTCTTCTTCTACTTTCGATGCGAGTTTGTATATAAATTTTTCATCAAAACGATTAGCTATTATTTGCATACCTATAGGTAGTTTATCTTTTGAAAAGCCTATAGGAAGACTCATTCCTGGAAGTCCTGCCATATTTACTGGAATTGTAAGGACATCGTCTATGAATGATTTGTTTGGATCATCTAGGGATGAGCCTATTTCATATGGAAGACATGTTGTGGTAGGTCCTATTATAAGATCATAATCTTTGAATACTTTAGTAAATGAATTTGATATGTTTTTTCTTATCATAAGAGCTTTTCTATAGTATTCAGAAACATTTTCTCCGCTTAGCATGAATGATCCTACCATGATACGGCGTTTTACTTCATCTCCGAAGCCTTCGCTTCTTGTTTTACTATATAGTGAATAAATGCTATCTGGGTTTTCTGTTTTATATCCATATTTTATTCCATCAAAGCGTGCTAGGTTAGAGCTTGCTTCACCTAGTGCTATTACTTGATAAAGTGGTACAGCGTACTCTATAAGTGGTATATCTACTATATCTAAAGTGCATCCTTTTGATTTAAGTAATTCACAAACTTTATTAAATTCATCTAGTATTTCTTTGTTTATAGAATCATTAATATAGAATTTAGGGATTGCTATTTTCATTCCTTTTATGTCTTGTCCTATTAATGAGGTAAAGTCTTCTTTTTTTGATGTTTGTGTAAGATCTCTATCATCTTTTTTGCATAATATATTAAGTAATAAAGCATTATCTTTGACATTTCTAGTAATTGGTCCTATTTGATCTAGGCTAGATGCGAAAGCAATAAGTCCATATCTAGAAACTCTGCCATATGTTGGTTTAAGTCCTACAGTACCACAAAAGGAAGATGGTTGTCTTATTGATCCTCCTGTGTCAGATCCTAGGGCAAATGGTACTATTCTACTTGATATACATGCAGCAGATCCTCCGGATGAACCTCCTGATACAAGGGAGTTATTCCATGGATTTTTAACTGGTCCAAAGAAACTTGTTTGGTTAGAAGAACCCATTGCAAATTCGTCCATATTTAGTTTTCCTACTATAATCATTCCATTTTCATTAATTAAATCAATTACGTGAGCATCATAACAGGAAGTAAAGTTTGAAAGCATTTTAGATCCTGCTGTTGTTTTAAAGTCTTTTGTTACTATATTATCTTTTATAGCAATTGGTATTCCCCATAATATGTTATTGCAAGGTGTCTTTTCTAGATCTTTTGCACGTTTTATTGCATATTCCTTGTTCGTAGTAATAAAACAATTTAAGTTATCTTTTTCTATTCTAGAAAATGCTTCATTAACTAAGTCTATTGGTTTGATTGTTTTATTTTTTAATAATTCGTGAAGATCTTGTACTGGTAAATCTAAGTAATTATTCATTTAAAACACCTCTTATTTCTATGTATTCATCAAATCTTGAAGGAGCATTTTCTATTAAAGATTTATTATAAGTACAATTATTTGGTTCATCTTTAAAACAAGTACATGAACTAGAAGTTGGACTTATAAGTATATCATCACTTTCAAGTTTTATTTCATTTATTTTATCTATCTCTTTGAATAGTGCCTTAAGTTGGTATGAGAATTTTTCTATTTCTTCTTCGGTTAACTCAAGTCTACCTAGTTCTGCGACATGAAGAACTTCATTATGAGATAATTTATCCATTATATCCCTCCTCAACATAGATAATTATATCAAAATTTAAAAAACAAGTAAACTAGTACTTGTTAATGATTATCTATATTTTATGATTGCTATTGGGGTTAAAATTATTATTTTTAAATCAAAGAGAAAAGATATCTTTTTTGTATAAATTATATCACATTCTAATTTTTCTTCATGGGTTATATATCTTCCTTTTGTTATTTGTGATAGACCAGTCATTCCTGGTTTTACTTGGTATCTTTCTTTACATGGTTTTTTTGGAAGTGGATCTCCTGGGATGAATGGTCTTGGTCCTACTAAAGACATATCTCCTTTTAGGACATTTAACAGCTGTAGTAATTCATTAAATTTATACTTATCTAAAAAGCTAGTAATAGGAGTCATACGTTCTTCTCTAGTCATATTCTCGTTAAAGTTCATTGTTCTAAATTTATACATGGTGTAAGGTTTTTTGTTTTTTCCTTCTCTTGTTTGTTTAAAGATGATAGGTTTTCCTAGGGATATAAAAACAAGTACTGCACTTATGATAAATATTGGAGATAAGATTATTATTAATACTATACTTAGTATTATATCTAGTATTCTTTTTATGTAATTTTTATACATTATATTACACCTTCTTTATCTATAATGATTATAGCATATTTTTTATCTTGTGGAAAAGAAAAGAACTTTTATGAAAGTTCCTTTAAATAGTTATAATTATCTATTATATCTTGTTTATTTTTGTCTAGAAGTTCTTGGTTACTTCTGTATCTATTTTCTCTTTTAAATATATCGTCTAGTTTAGTGAAGTCTGCTCCACTATCTAGGGTGAATTTTTTTGTTTCTGGATTATATCTGAATAATGGGAAGTATCCAGATGCTGTTGCTAGTTTTTCTTCAGTTATTGAATCTTTCATACCTGTTTTTATACCATGTGCTATACAAGGAGCATAGGCGATAAGCATTGATGGTCCATCATGTTTTTCTGCTTCTAGCATGGTTTTTATTGTATGCATATAGTTTGCTCCTAGAGATATTGTTCCTACATAAACATTTGGATAATTTGTTGCAATACGTGCTAGGTTCTTTTTTGATATTTCTTTTCCAGATGATGCGAATTTTGCTACTGCTCCTGGTCTTGTTGATTTTGATGCTTGTCCTCCAGTATTTGAATAAACTTCTGTATCTAGGACTAGAATATTTACGTTTTTATTCATTGATAAGACTTGATCAATGCCTCCGAAACCTATATCGTATGCCCAACCATCTCCTCCTACTAACCAAATGCTTTTTTCTTTTAGATATTTTTTGTATGGTAATAGTTCTGGTATTTGATTGAAATCGAATTCATTATAGAATTTGAATGATACTTCTTTTGAGTAGTCGTTTAGATATTCATCTATTAGGATTTTGTTTTCTTCTGTTACTTTTTCTTTGTTTTCTGTTAAGATTCTGTTTATTTTTTGTTTCATATAGTCTTCTGCTGCTCTTATTCCATATCCGAATTCGGCATTATCTTCGAATAATGAGTTAACCCATGGTACATTCCAAGGTGTACTTGGGACTGATGCTCCATATATTGATGAGCATCCTGTTGCATTGGCGATCATTAAATTGTCTTTGAAGAGTTGTGATAAGAGTTTTAAGTAAGGTGTTTCTCCACATCCTGCACAAGCACCACTAAAATTAAATGCTGGTTTTATGAACTGACTTCCTTTTATTGTGTTTATATCCATGACTCTTTTTTCTGATATTTGTTCTAAATACTTATATTTTATTTGTTCTTTTTCTTTTGTTTCTTTCATTTCTATTGCTTTTACTGGACAAATATTTGCACATAAACCACATCCTGTACAGTCGTAAGTTGATATTCCTATGGTAAACATTAAGTCTTGGTCTTTTATTTTTGCTTCTTTGGCATCTTCTTTTACTTCTTGTGGAGCTTTTTCATATTCTTCTTTTGTAAGGAGATATGGTCTTACTACTGAATGGGGGCAAACAAATGAACATAAATTACACATTATGCATTTACTTTTATCGTAGTTTGCAATTGTTGATGAGACTCCACGTTTTTCATATTTTGATGAGTCTCCTTTAAAAATGCCATCTGGATTATCTATAAAGTGACTAACCTTTATATCTTTTGCTTTATCATGTTCTAGTAAGGAGAAGATACTGTTACTTGGGGTGTTTTCTTGTGTTATTTCTATATCATTTATGTTTATTTTTTTTATTTCTTTTAATGAGTCTTTTAAGGCATTAATATTACTGTTTACTACTTCTTCGCCTTTACGTGAGAAGTTCTTTTTTATCATTTTTACTATTAGATCATAGGATAGATCTCTATCTATTAGTTTTGTTAAATAGAGAATAACATTTTCCATAATCATACTTATTTTATTTGGTATTCCATTTTTTCTTGCTATGTTTGAGGCATTTACTGTATATACTTTTATGTTTTTATTTTTTATTATTTCTACGTAATTACTTGGCAGTTTTATTTCGTTATTTTCTGTGTTTAAGATAAATATACCGTTTTCTTTTATTCCTTTTAACATATCAAATTTATTTATATATGATTCTTTAGAACAGATAACTACTCTTGGATTTTGTACATAATAGGAACTTTTTATTGGGTTACTACTAAATCTTAAATGGCTTTTTGTAACTCCCCCACTTTTTTTAGAGTCGTATTCAAAATAACCTTGAACATATTTATCTGTATTTTCTCCTACTATTGTTAAGATATCTTTAGAGGTTGTAATCATTCCATCTGAACCATATCCATATATTAGTATTTCGTCATAGTCTTTTTTCCATATAGTTTTTGTTCTTTCTAATGATAGATTTGTTATATCGTCTGTTATACCTATTGTGAATTTTTTCTTCGGAGAGGTGCTTTTTAAATTATTATATACTGCTTCTATGTCATTTAGATTAGTGTCTTTAGAGGATATACCATATCTTCCTCCTAGTACTTCTATGTTAAGATTATTGTTTTTTATAACGTCAATTATATCGAGACAAAGTGGTTCGTTTAGTGATCCAGCTTCTTTTGTTCTATCTAGTACTGCTATTTTTTTGGTTGTTTTTGGAAGAATATCTAGGAAATATTTATCTGAAAATGGTCTATAAAGATGTACTTCTATTAACCCTAATCCTTTGTTATTATAACTTAGAAATTCTTTTATTGTATCGCATACAGAACCCATTGCGACTATTATATGTTTTGCTTTTTTATCTCCATAGTAATTAAATGGCTTATAATTTTTTCCTGTTATTTTATTTATTTCTTCCATGTAACTATTTACTATGTCTGGTAGTTTATCATAATAAGTGTTACGGGCTTCTAGTGCTTCGAAATAGATTCCATCTCCTTGATTGGTTCCTCTGGTTGTGGGATTTGATATATCAAGGGAGTTTTTTCTAAATCTGTTTATAGAGTCTGTATCTATTAGTTTTTTTACTTTTTCAAAATCTATTACTTCTACTTTGTTATATTCATGAGATGTTCTAAATCCATCAAAGAAATTTAGAAAGGGAATTCTTCCTTTTATTGTGGATAGGTATGCTACGTTTGTAAGATCCATTACTTCTTGTACTGAAGATGATGCAAGCATTGCAAATCCGGTCCCCCTTGCTGAGTAAATATCACTTTGATCTCCCATTATAGAAAGAGCATGGGTTGCTATGGTGCGGGCTGCGACGTTTATGACACATGGAAGCATTTCTCCTGCTATTTTATACATATTTGGAAGCATAAGTAGTAGTCCTTGACTTGCTGTATAAGTACTTGCTAAGATACCATTTTGCAAAAGACCATGAACTGTTGCTATTGCTCCTGCTTCGCTTTGCATTTCTATAACTTTTACTGGATCGTTAAAAAAGTTTTTTTCTCCACTTGAACTTGCTCTATCTATGTATTCTGCCATAGTAGTTGCGGGTGTAATAGGATAAATACCTGCGACTTCTGTAAATTTATATGATACGATTGCACATGCTGTGTTTCCGTCTAAAATTTTTTTCATTATAATCACCACTAAAATTATATAACAAAAATGGAAAAATAAAAAGACTGTTAACTAAATTTTGTTAACAGTCATAAAATTCTTAAAACTATACTACTCTTCTACTTTCAAAATAATTGGTATAATCTGGCTCAGGACTCTTTATTTCTGAAACAGTTTGTCTATTTGTCCTTGATTTAGCAATTTTATCTATATCAAAAGTAGTTATTGCTTGTTTAGATGTTTTGTCATTAGCTGAATTCTTAAAACCCCCGAACATATTATTATCTATGTTATTAGTGTTTATATTATTATATGTATTTATTTCTGGTAAGACAGGTTCACTTTGAGAGTTTAATTGTTCTTTAAGTGGATTAGAGAAATAACCAAATCCTTCTTTTCTTTTTGCTTCTACTCTTTGCTTTTCTGCATTTAGAAGTAATGAATCTGTCATAGAAGTCCCAGTAAGTTGTTGAAGTTTTTCTTCGTTTCTTCTTATTTCTTCATCATGTTGATTCACTTCTTTAAGAACAGGATATGTTTTTAAGATATATTCATTTAGTTGTTTTTTTGATTCTGATAGGTCTTCTCTTGCTTTCTTTTCTTCTACTCCAAGAGTTTTCTTTCTTTCTTCACCATTTTTTTCTGCTCTTATTTTTACTTCTAAGTCTTTTCTATATGAAGAGAAATAATCTTCTATACTATCTATTAAGTTTTTAGTTCTTACATCATCTTTAAATTTAGAGAAGAAATTCATTTGCCAACTATTCATTCCATTAAGAACATCTGTTATGTCTTTCTTTTCTTCTTTTATTTTTATAACATGATTAGATTCTTCGTCATATTCTGTAGTTATCTTTTTAATTCTCATTTCTTGATCAAGTATTTCTTGTTTTAATGATGCAAGTTTTTCTTCTTGATTTCTTTTATATTCTGCTACTTCTGGTGAGAAGTTTGCTTTTGATAGTTCTATAACAAATTCTTTTTCTGTTATAGGTGTTTCTTCTTCTTGTGGTTTTACTTCTTCTTTTGGACTTTTTGGAATGCTTCCGTGTCCTTTATATGTATTTTCTAGATCTCTTATGTGTTGCAAGTTAATGATTTGTTCTTCTTTCATTGCACCATATAGATTATTAGGTTTAACTTCTTCTTTTTGATAAGAATCATTGTTAATACTTTGAGTGTTCATTATAGGTTGTTCTTCTTTCTTTATACTTGGTTCAAAAACAGGTTCTTGTGATTTTGAAATATTATTTTTTTTGATATTACCAAAGTCGTGTGAACGAGTTTTTAATTTTTTTGATGCATTAATCAAAGTAACATTATTTGCAATTTCATTATTATCAATTATTCTAAAATTTTCCATTATAATCCTCCTTAAGCTTCCTTCTTAGCAAGTTCACGAAGCACATCTTTAATTCTTGCCCATTCTTCATCTGTAGATACTCCAAGAAATCTAGTACCACTTCCATCTGTAACTACTTCTGTAACATAAATAGTAACATTACCATTTTGATCTATTTCATTTTTTGTATATACAATATAACGTTTTTTTGTATCATTAAACTCAAAACTAATGACTTCTTCTACTTCTTCCGTTGAGCCATCTAGCTTATTAATTGTTAAGGTTTTCTTATTATCTTCCATCTTCTACCTCCTTAGTATATAAACACTATATCATAAAAAAAGTAAAGTTTCAACAAATTTTGATGTTTTTTATATAGAAAAAAAAGGCTTATTTGCCTTTTTAAGATTAAGACTCTTCTTTAGGACTTGATGATAGAAAAGTTATGCGTTCTGCAATTACTTCTTTTACGTAAACTGTTTCATCATCTTTTTCATAGATCCTTGATTCTAGTCTTCCCTTTACTCCAACTATATCACCCTTTTTACAGTACTCTTTTGTATTAGTAGCCATCATCTTCCATAAGGTACAATCTATAAAATCTGTTTCATATTCACCATTTATATTTTTATAAGCTCTTGGAATTGCTAATGTAATATAAGAATAAGAGTTCCCATTTTTTGATTTTTTTACTTCTGGATCTTTTACTAATCTTCCTACTAATATAAGTTGATTTAACATATTTTTCACCTCCTTTTATTACACTATAAAGAAAGTTTGGATAAGTTTCAAATCATGAATATTAGTATTTTAGACTAGTTTTCTTTTATAAAAATAAAGAATCCCTTAAAGGGATCTTTTTGGTTTTAGTACTTATTTTATCTATAAAACTTTGTTTGATACTTTTTTATTTTTTTTATATATTTTGTTTTAGTAACTGATTTAGTTCTACTGCATATTCCATTGGTAATTCTTTTTTGAATTTATCTGTAAAGCCTAGAACTATTAAGTTTATTGCTTCTTCTTTATTTATACCTCTTGACATAAGGTAGAATAGTTTTTCTTCGCTTATTTTTGATACTGTTGCTTCGTGTTCTATTTTACTAGTGGTGTTTTTTATTTTGTTTACTGGATAAGCATCGCTACTTGAGTTTTTGTCTAGTATTAGGGTATCACATTTTACTATGCTATTTGAGTTTAGTGCGGACTCTTCTATTCGGACTTCTCCTCTAAAGTCGGCTTTCCCTCCTGCTGATGCGATACTTTTTGAGATGATGCTACTAGTTGTATTTTTTCCTATGTGTATCATTCTAGCACCACTATCTTGATGTTGTTTATCTTTTGCTACACTTATAGTAATACATGTTCCTTTGGAACCATCTCCTTTAAGAACACAGCAAGGATATTTCATTGTTTTAGAGGAACCTATGTTGCCATCTATCCATTCCATTGTTCCTCCTTCTTCGACTAGGGCTCTTTTTGTTACTAGGTTATAAACATTTGTAGCCCAGTTTTGAATAGTTGAATATCTACAAGTGCTATTTTTTCCTACATATATTTCTACTACTGCAGCGTGTAAGTTTGATGTTGAATAACTCTTAGCAGTACATCCTTCAACATAATGAAGACTACTGTTATCATCTACTATTATAAGAGTTCTTTCGAATTGTCCTAAATCTTTACTACTGATTCTGAAATAACTTTGAAGGGGTCTATCTAATTTAGTGTTTTTTGGTATATAGATGAAACTTCCTCCTGAGAAAACTGCTCCATTTAAGGCAGTAAATTTATTTTCTTTTGGAGAGACTATTTTACTGAAATATTTATCTATTAGATCTCTATGACTTGTAAATGCATCTTCTATTGAAGTAAATATTACATTTTTATCTAGTAGTTCCTGAATCATATTATGATAAATTACTTCACTTTGGTATTGGACTCCTATTCCATCCATATATTCTTCTGACGATATTACTCCGAGTGAATTAAATTCATCTTTTACAGGACAACTTACTTTATTCCAATCATTTGTTATATTATCATCACTTGTTTGATAGTAATTTATCTCATCAAAATCAAGATCAATTGTTGGTCCAAATTTAGGAAGAGGGATTTCTTTAAATAATTTATAACAGTTTAATCTATATTCTAATGTTTTTTGATCTTCTTTTTTTAGTGATGATATTTTCTTTATATTTTCTTCGTTTAAACCTTTAATCTTCATCTTCTAACCTCTTTATTAATCTTTCTAATGCTTTTCCTGGTAAAAGTGCACAGTTTTTTCTATTTGGTTGGAGATATATTTCATCGTAAGCATTTAATTCTTCTAGTAGCTTTTTATCATATGGTTTTTCACTAATCATATTTTGATAGTTTATCAAAAGATTTTTTGCTTCTTTTATGCTTAGTCCTACTACTTTTTTTAATAAAAGAGAGGTTGCACTTGTTGAAATTGCACAGGCTTCTCCATTAAAATAGACATCTTCAATTATTTTATCTTTTATTTTAAAATAAATATCTAGGTTATCTATACAGGACTCATTATTAGTGTTAAATTTTATAAATGAGTCATCTGGTGCATCCATTTTATGATATGGATTTTGATATGCATCTAGAATAATTTCTCTTCTTAAGTTTTTGTCCATTATATCACCACTTCAAATATATTTTTTGAGTTTTTTAATGCTTCAATTAGTTTGTCTATTTCTTCTTTTGTGTTATATAGATAAAAAGATACACGACATGTATTTTTGATACCTAGTTCATCTTTTAAAAGTTTAGCACAATGATTACCTGCTCTTACACATATATTATAATGATCTAAGTAAATAGCAGTATCTTGTGGAAAGACTCCTTTTACGTTAAATAAGATATTTCCTGCATCACTATTTTTATTTAGAATATCAATATTATCTATTTTACTAAGCTTTGTTATAAAATAATCTCTTAGTTCTTTGTCATGTTTTTCTATGTTATCTAGTCCTACTTTATTTAAATATATAATTGCACTTCTAAGGCCTAGGACTCCTTCGATGTTTTGAGTACCTGCTTCAAATTTGATTGGTATTTCTTTGTATGATGTTTCTCCATCACTTTCAAAGAAGTTATTCATTCCTCCACCAAAATTCATGGCATGCATTTTATTTAAAAGCTTTTCTTTGCCATAAAGTACTCCAATTCCAGTTGGTCCTAACATTTTATGACCAGAAAATCCTAAAAAGTCAATATTCATTTCTTTTACGTCTATTTTTCTATGTCCAGCACTTTGAGCAGCATCTACTACAAAATAGATGTTTTTTTCTTTTAGAATTTGTCCTATTTCTTTTAAATCTCTTACATCTCCGACTGTATTAGTTACATGTGCAAGAGATACTAATTTTGTTTTTGGAGTAATCATTTTTTTAAGAGCATCTGGTTTTAGTTTTAAATCTTTATCAAGAGGAATATATTTTATTTTTACACCTATATCTTTTGATAATTCAATCCAAGGAAGAACATTTGAGGCGTGTTCTGTCTTTGTAATTAGAATTTCATCTTCCTTGTTTAAGTTATATCTAGCAAAACAAGATGCAACCATATTAAGTGAATGAGTAGTACCACTTGTAAAAACTATTTCACGACTACTACTTGCGTTTATAAAATCTTTTATAAGATCTCTTGTTTCTTCATAAAGCATATCTACTTTTAAACTATTTTTATAGTCTCCTCGGTGTGCATTTGAAGTATACTTTGTATAATAATCTGTTATAGCATCTAAAACACATTTTGGTTTAAATGTTGTGGCACTATTATCAAAATAGATTAAATCACTACTAATCATAGGAAAATCTTCTCTATTCATTTTTTTCACCTCCAATATCTTTTTAAAATATCAAGAATTATATTTCTTTCTTTATAAGTTATATCCATTGGTCCCATTAAAAATGATTTTGCTAGTAAACCATAAGATGTATTATCATCAAGTCCTCTGGATTTTAAATAAAATAAATCTTCTTCTTTAAACTCTCCAACATATGCAGAATGGTTAGCTTCTACTTCACTAGTATCAACAAGTAAATTTGGTTTTATAAGACCTGTTCCACCTTCTAGAATTATTTTACTATCTTGATTAGTACAAACTCCATATACATTATTTGGTACTATAGCATTAACATCAAATACTAAATCTCCTTTTAGATTGATTCCATGACTTATAATATTACTATTTATGTTGTTACCTAAATGATTAATGTTTATTTTATATTTGTTATTTTCTTCATTAATAGAACTATATATATATTTAAAATTTAAAGAATCATTTAAATATGTATTTACTAGTAAAGTACTTGAAATAGAAAAAACATTAAAAATAGAATCACAAGAAGAAGATATTTTTATATCTAAAGAAGAAGAAGAAATAAATATAAAGACATTACTACATTTTTTAATATCAAAGTTTATCTTAGTATTACTATTTGCAATAGATATAAAACAATCTTTATCAATTACAATATTTTTTTCTTCATTAATTACATCTTCTAATTGTATTTTATTCATGTACCTTATCCTCACTCATTTTATATTCACTACTTTCAAAGCATTTATAACCATTTTCTTCAATTATTTTAGCAAGGGTATGATCTCCTGTTTTAACTATTCTGCCATTTATTAATACATGAATATAATCAGGTTTTAAATATTCTAAAATACGTTCATAATGAGTAATTAACAAAATAGAAGCTAATGATTCTTTTTTATAAGAAAGAACATTATCACAAACAAGTTTAAGACTATCAACATCTAGTCCAGAATCAAGTTCATCTAAGATAAGAAAACTTGGTTTAAGAGTCTTCATTTGAATAATTTCATTTTTCTTACGTTCTCCTCCTGAAAAGTTTTCATTTATTGATCTATGCATCATTTCTTTAGAGAAGTTTAAATCATTATAATTAGATTCAAGTTCTTTTATGAATTCATATAGACCAATCGGATCTTTTCTTTTAGAATTCATTGCCATTCTTAAAAATTCTTGATTAGAAACACCTTCTATACTAATTGGATTTTGAAAAGATAAGAAAATACCAAGTCTAGCACGTTCATCAACAGACATGTTTTTTATAGAAACTTTATTTGCTAAGATATCTCCTGATACTATCTCATAAGAAGGACTTCCCATGATTACTTTACTTAAAGTACTTTTACCTACTCCATTTGGACCCATAATAACATGAATTTCATCTTTTCCTATGTGTAAATTAAATTTATTTAAAACAATTTTTTCATTAACTTTAACAGTTAAATCTTTAATATCTATATCCATAAAAAAATCACCAACTATATTCTAGCACTAAATTATATAATTAACAACAAATTTTAATTTCAAAACATAAACAAAATAAAACAAAATTATTCAAAAAAGAAAAAAACTATTATATAATGAAAAGGAGGTGATAAAATGAACGATTGCTTATTTTGTAAAATAGTAAAAGGCGATATACCTTCATATAAAATATATGAAGATGACTACACAGTAGCATTTCTAGATATAAATCCAGATGCACTAGGACATACATTAGTTATTCCTAAAAAACACTTTAATAACTATGAAGATATAGACTTAGAAACAATAAAACATATAAATCAAACAGGAAAAATCATCTTCAATAAAATAAAAACAAAATTAAATCCAGATGGTATAAAACTAGTACAAAACAATGGAATAATTCAAGATGTATTACATTATCATTTACATATAATACCAGTCTATAAAGAAGATAGAGAAAATAAAAAAGACTTTGATAAAATACAAAAAGATCTAATGTAAAATCTTTTTTTTGTGGGACATACTATTTACTTATAACGATTCTATAATATTTAGTGGGTGTAAATAAAACACTCACTATTTTTATCTCATAAAAAAAGTGACATAATAAACCACTCTTTAATAAAATAAATTTGAACAAAAACAAAGAAATGCGGTTTTAAATTATGTCACATGAATATTGTATACTAAATTTACTAAATATTAAAGATAAAAATGTAGAATTATTAGATAACTTCTATAAATTGAAAAAAATTAACAATATTACTTGTAAGGTTATTGAAGCTAAACTTTCTTATGAACCATTATATTGTTCTAAATGTGGATGTGTTTTTGATAATGAAAATACTTATGAAAAAATGGATTTAAAAAATCAGATATATTAATGCTAGATGTTGCTAATTATGGTTGTATATTAAGACTGCATAAACAAAGGTTTATTTGTAATTCATGTAATAAAAAATTCTTTGCTACTACAAAAATTGTTGATGAAGGTTGCTTTATTTCAAACCAAGTTAAATATGCTATTGCCTTAGAACTCAAAAATAAAATTTCTGAAAAAGATATTGCTAAAAGATATAGAGCTTCTCCTAATACTGTTGAAAGAATTATATAAACATTATTTACCTGAGGTTTTATCTTTTGATGAATTTAAATCCGTTAAATCTGCCGATGGTGCTATGAGTTTTCACATGGTTGATGGTAAAACTGGCAAAACTATTGATATTGTCGAGGATAGAAAACTAAATATTTTATTAAAATATTTTTCTTACTATACTCACAAAGCTAGAAGTAGAGTTAAATTAATTGTTATTGATATGTATTCTTCTTATATTTCATTAATTAAAATTATGTTCCCTAATGCTGATATTATTATTGATAATTTTCACTTAACCCAACTTATTTCTACTTCTCTTAATAAAACTAGAATCATGTTAATGAAAAAGGATAAAAAGAATTATAATAAATTAAAGAGATATTGGAAGTTAATATTAAAACCTAGAAATAAACTTGATATATCTAAATGGAAAAAATATAAATCTTTTGATAGGTTGATGACTCAACAAGATATTGTTGATTATTTAATCAATACTAGTGAAGAATTAAAACAATCTTATAATGTTTATCAAAATATTCTTTTTGCTTTACAAAACAAATCTTATAATAAACTAAAGCAAGTATTAGACACTAATAATGACAAAATATCTAGTTATATGAAAATTTCCATTAAAACTCTTAAAGAATATCTACCATACATTAAAAATACTCTTAATAATCCTTATCATAATGGTTTTGCCTAAAGGAAACAATAATTTCATTAAAGTTATTAAAAGAATAGCTTTTGGTTTTAGATCTTTTAGAAGATTTAAGGCTAGAATTATGATATGTAAAAATTTATTAAGCATTAAAAAAGCTAGTGCTTAAATACACTAACTTATTCAAATTTCTTTATCATCTTTTGGTCTTACACCCACTATTTGACAAAGAACCCTAAAAAGTGGAGACCCTCTTATTTTCTACCCCATCAAAAAGTGGAGAGCCAAAACCCCACTCAATCGTGGAGAGCCTAAGATTTTCAATATCTCTTATATCAGTTTATAAACTATACTTATCTTAAATGTTACATAGTATATAAATTTATTTTTTATTCCGTATAACTTAAGGTGTATGGATTACTACTAGTACCTGTACCACCACTTATATCAACATTTGATTTTAAGTATAGGACTGGTCTAGCAGGGCGAGTAGTAGAATTGCCACTTGAATCTAGCATTTGTGTATATCCTACTATACCTATTGCAAATAATGTTGTTGCCACACTGTCACTATCTAAAGACGGATTAAGCAACCACGAAACAATATTAGTTTGGAATAACCAGTTTGCTGCTCTACAAACTGTGATGTTTGCATTATCACCCATCAATGGTTTATCATCACAACCTTCTCTAGCAAAAGCATAATCACTAACATACATTAAAGCAATTTTTCCAGTATAATTTGTTGGATTTCCACTTATAAATGCATCTGTTCCTGTTCTCTTTCTTTCGGTTTTATACCAATCTGATTGTAAGTATGTCTGATGATTATTTAAAATAGTTCCTCCTAAATAGTATTTTGCATTTCCTACCATATTAGCAGCAGTAGTATTTAATGTGGAATAATAATCATTATTTAAGTATGTATTTAGCGATGCTGTTTCCCAATTGTTTTTGCCACCTGTATCCCATGCTAATGCACCTATAGATTCTGGCCTTACAAGTTTTAATCTGTATTCAATGCTTCCATTATTATCATCAACAGGTAAAATACCTATGATTCTCCATGTTTCATTATTAAATGTTACATAATTGTCGGGATCTGCTCCTCTATATCTGTATTCATTCATTTCTTCACTAGAACCTATTTGAAGTGTAGAATCTGCTTCTTGGATTATTTTTTCAAGTCCTCCACTTCCTACTTTGGTAATTAGTTTTGAAGCGGCATTTATAGGTTCGGAAATTTCTGTTACTACTCCTGTACAACTTCCTTTATTTCCTGCTAAATCTGTTACATATCCTGTGTATGAACCATTTTCTGTTACTTTTATTACATCTTCTTTTAGATTAGTGTTATGACTCCAACTGTAACCTTCTTTATTTATATAATTATCATCTGATACTATAGATAATGTTTTATATGGTGCTGTTGTTCCGTTTGGATTAATTTTGATTGTACATGTTGGTGTGATTTTATCAACTTTTTCTATGATTACTTTTCTTCCTTCACTTATGTTTCCGGCGTTATCTTTTGCAAATACGTAATATGTTCCATTATCGAATGTGTTTGCTGTTTGGTATTTACCGCTTGTTGCAGCTTCCCAACCACTTTCTGTAAGTGTTGGAGTCTTATTTTCTGTTTTTACTATATATCCTCCAAGTCCACTTCCTGATGTATTATCTCTTGCTGATATATCAATAGATTTGTTTTGATTAGACCATCTAGCATCAACGCTTACTTTATCTATGATTGGTGCTGTTTTATCTGTTTTATCTGATGTAGTATTGGTATATTTACCTGATACGTAGAATGGACTTGCTTCTGTTCCTTGGCCTTCTAGTTTAGTATCTTTATCTAGTGTAATTACAAATTTTGTTTTTGATGCATTACTAAGTCCTTGTACTAGTCCACTTGAATAGCCATACCAAGTATTTGCTGCACTATAACCATTTACTTTATAACTACTAGAGTCTGCTAGGAAGAAACTGGTATTTGAGGTGTTATAGCTTGCTCCTGCAAACATCATATCATCTACTGTTAAAAGTCCAATTTTTGTTAAGTAACTATTACTAGGACATTCTCCTGTTGGATTATGTTTTTCATATTTTAGTTTTGCATAATATTGATTATTACTATTTCCGTTTTCAGTACAGAATTTAGCATTTTGATTTATATATGTTGAATAGCTATCTAAGTTATAAGTACTCCATACGTTACTGAGTTCTGAAACTGTTTTAGCACTATTTATAACTATATTTATACTGCCATCACTATTGGTACTAAGTATTCTCCAAATAAGGGGTGAACTGTCTGTATCAGTTGAAAATTTTAAATAATTGTTTGGATTACCTCTAAAGTGATAAGTAGTTCCATTATTTCCTTTTACTTCCACTACTCCACTTGTTTGATCACTTGATGGAGATATTTTACTATAATATATGCTTGCTTTATCTAGAATAGTGTTTTTATTTATAGCTGTGTATGCTGGAGTGGTTTTGCTATATGCTATTGCAGCATCATTATCTGCTATTGAGCCAATTATTATTTTGTTTTCTAGTCCTCCACTAATTGAGGTTACATCATAATCTATCCATGTTCTAAGTTCAAAAGTTTTTGACTCTCCTACTTTTAGGTAACCTTCATCAAGTACATAAGTTTTTGAAACTCCAGTTACACTATCATCTAATAGTTCTCCTGTTTCTAAGTTACTTATCATAGTAGGTTCTAAATAAGAATCACCTTCTAAAGCTACTTTAACTTTAGATAAGTTATCTAGATTAGAAGTATTCATAACGTTAAGAGTTGTAGTAAAGTATGCATCAACAGAACAACTATTAGTAATAGTATAAGTATAAGGATCACTGCTTAAACCACTTTCATCAGGTTCAGGCATAGCATTTTCTATATTTAAAGATCCTTCATCTGTCATGTCTACTTTTAAACATCCTGTGTTCATAGACTGAACTTTAACTCCTGCTAAATCTGCACTAAATGCTGCAAAAGATATTCCTATTATTAAGGCTACTAATCCAAGCATTCCAAGAATAGTTATTTTAACTCTTCTTTTTGTCTCTTTATCCATATTCTCACCACTTTATCATATATAAAACAATTATACAAAAATTTATAGTTTTTTTCAAGTAAGATAGAAACATTTTTTTGAATTTACAAAAAAAGATTATCTTTTGATAACCTTATCATTTTAATAGATATGAGTAACTAATAATTAAAGTTATTAAGATGCTTATAAAAGATAGTAATCCTAAAAAACTAGCTAATGCTTTTTTATATAAAGTACCTTTTTCTTGTATTATAGAAATAATGTTTTTTATTGAATAGATAAGTAAAAATATTAAAAGTATAATGGTCATAATAATAAATGCTACTTTTAAGAACATATATTTATATAAAAAAGTAAGTCCTGTTACTATAATTAGCATTATATTAAATATACTAAATATGGTTTTTAGAATATTGTACTTGTTTTTGAACTCATAAACTTCTTTTGAATATTTTATTGATAGTTCAAGACTAGTTATTATGATTATAATCATACATACTATAAGACTTATCTTTGGATTATTTCCTAGTAAAGTATAAAGTAAGTATAGCATACAAAGTGGTATTAGTATTATTTCAAAAACTATTTTTTTAATATTATTATTTTTCATTAAAACACTCCTTAAATTTTAAGAATATTCCATATGTTGGATATTTAATAAATTCCATTTTTTCTTTTGTTACAGGGTGCAAGAAAGATAATTTATATGCAAAGAGTGCTAGTTGTTTATTATCTCTTATTCCATATCTTTGATCACCATATAAAGGAAATCCTCTTTCTTTAAATTGAACTCTTATTTGATGATGTCTTCCTGTTGTTAGATTTATTTTAATAAGACTTAGATTATCTATTTGCTTTAATGTTTCATAACTTAGATGGGCATATTTACCTTTTTCTTTTGTTGTTACTGAGGAGTTGTTATTTTTATCTTTTATCAGGTAATCTGTGAATGTACCTTTTTTGCCTTTTATATTTTTTACTACTGCTAGATATTCTTTATTAAATTTATTTTCTTTTATTTGTTTACTTAATCTAGATGCTGCTTTACTTGTTTTTGCAAAGACCATTATTCCTCCGGTTGGTCTATCAAGTCTATGAACTAGTCCAAGGTACACATTGCCAGGTTTGTTATATTTTTCTTTTAGATAGTTTTTTATCATTGTTAACATATCTAAATCTTTTGTATTATCACTTTGGCTTAGAACATTTACTGGTTTTATTACTACTATTATGTGATTATCTTCATATAAAATATTTAATTTATTTTTCATATCTTGCATAGACTCCACATGGTAGTATTAGACCATTTTTTGCTTTTATTCCTAGTTCTCCGGATGTTATTGTTCCTTTTTTGTTTTTCATTAACATATTTAAAATATTTGAAAGAACTGTACTAGAAAGTCCTGCTGTATAGGAGTTTATTATAAAGAAAAGTGGTTCATCTACTAATATTTCCATACAAAGTTCTACTAAATTAAATAGATCTTTTTCAATATCCCAAATTTCATTTTTAGCTCCCCTTCCATATGAAGGTGGATCCATTATAATAGCATCATATTTATTTCCTCTTCTTATTTCTCTTTTTACAAATTTAACACAATCATCTACTAGGAATCTAATTGGTTTATCTTCAAGATTAGAACTTTTTACATTTTCTTTGGCCCAGTCTACCATACCACGAGAAGAATCTACATGGGTTACATGTGCTCCTTTAGAAAGACAGGCAACAGAAGCACAACCTGTATATGCGAATAAATTTAGTACTTTTACAGGTCTATTTTCTTTTTCTATTTTATCCATCATAAAGTCCCAATTAATACTTTGTTCTGGGAAAATACCAGTATGTTTAAATCCCATCAATTTAACATTAAATGTAAGATCTTTATATTTAACAGTCCACCTATCTTTTAGAGGTTTTAGTTTTTCCCAGTAACCTCCTCCGGTATTTGATCTGTGATAATGAGCATGAACAATACTCTTATCTATTTTATCTTTCCATATAATTTCAGGATCTGGTCTTAAAAGATAATAATCTCCCCATCTTTCAAGTTTTTCTCCGGAGCTCATAGAAATAATTTCATAATCATTAAAATCTTTTACTAATAGCATGTCAATCACCAGTAAAAGTATAGCAAAAATATATAAAGAAAACAAGAAAAAGAGGAAATTAGTTACTTTGAATAAACATATTTTTTTAATTTTTAAAGTGAAAATATTTATTTTTATATTAAAAATATGTTATTATTGAATGCGAGGTGTTAAAATGTTTAAAAAGTATAAATGGTTATTCTTATTTTTGTTTTTTATAATGGCATTAATTATAGTTGCAGTAGTATTTTCAAATATTAGTAATGATAGTAAAAATGTTCATGATATAAGTTTTAGTGAAGTAACAAATAAAATCAAAAAGAAAGAAAGTTTTATTCTTTATATAAAACAAACTGATTGTGAGCATTGTAAAGCATTTACTCCTAAATTTATAAGTGTGCTTAATGATAATAATATAGAAGCTTATAGTTTGAATTTGACTAATTTAAGTGATAATGATAAAGAAGCTTATAATGATTTGTTTGATGTTAATGGTACTCCTACTGTATTATTCTTTAACGAAGGAGAAGAGAGTATGATTAGAATTGAAGGAGAACAAACAAAAGCAAGGATAAAATCAAAAATAGAATCTGCTGGTTTTATTAAGACCAACTAGATTCTTTTTTTATTGTTTAACTAGTTTTTTTAGTGCTTCTTTTGCAGCTTCTTGTTCTGCTTCTTTTTTTGAATGACCTATTCCTGTTCCATATATCATATTATCTATTTTGATACATATTTTAAATCTTTTATCATGAGCAGGCCCTGTTTCTTCGACTAGTTCATAGTTTAATGATTTTTGTAAATCTTGAACTGTTTCTTGTAGTTCTGATTTGTAATCACTAAAGAATAGTTTATCTGGATTTTCTATATAGGGAACTATAATTGAAAGAAGAATTTCTCTTACTTTAGTAAAGCCTTGATCTAAATAGATTGCAGCCATGAAGGCTTCAAAAACATCTGCTAGAATGGCTTTTTTGTGAACACCGTCACTACTTGCTTCTCCGTTACCTACTTTTATATATTTACTAAAATTTAGATCACTAGCATATTCAGATAAAGCATTTTCACAAACATAACTTGCTCTTTCTTTAGTCATTCTTCCTTCTTCATAGTTTTTTTCATTATATAGATAATCAGATACTACTAGGTCAACGATTGCATCTCCTAGAAATTCTAATTTTTCATACGATGATGTATTATGTTCATAAGCATAAGAAGTATGAATAAAAGCTTGCTCATAAACACTTTTATTTTTTGGTTTTATATTAAATTTTGAAAATAATTCATTCATTTTTATCACCATACTAAGTTTAACACACTTTAAAAAAAATTAGTACTATTTTGATTGATAAATTTTTAAAATAATAGTAAAATGTTATTGGTGGTATCATTTGAAAAAAATATTATTATTTCTTATAGATAAATATCAAAAAAGCCCTTTAATATGTCATGGTGCTTGTAGGTGCTATCCAACTTGCTCTCATTATGCTAAAGAAGCAATAAATGAATATGGCTCTATTAAGGGGAGTTATTTATCTATTAAAAGAATTCTGAAATTTTCCCTTGTTCCAGACTCATATTCTTGGAGGTATTTAACAATTAGATTCCGATAATATTCATCATCAAACCCTTTATTTTTTACGTATTGTTCTTTCTTTTCTAAAGTCTTTGCGATATCAGCAGAAAGATAGATATTCGGCATTCTTCCTTCAATAACCTGTAATTTTCTTAAATATTTAACTTGTTCATTTGTTATTGTATGATGCTTTTGGACTTGATCGATTAAAAAGACAGTTTGAATATCAAATTCCGAATGTTCAAATAATAGTTTCGTATAGTTTTCATCCAATACTTTACCATATACAGTAACTCCAACTTGATTACCTACCGACAAATTGTAATCAGGCATAGGGAAATATTTTTCTTGTTGGATCTTATATACTTTACGTATTCCCATAGATTGTGTATCAATCATATTGAATTTCATCATTGTTTCAGCTAACAACTGATTTCGATAAAATGGAGGTGTGTAATTTTTTTGGAGAGCCACTTCAATACTGCCAGGTAGAAAAGAACCAGGATTTCTTAAAGTGATTTCATCCTCTTCTTCATCCACATTAATTCTTCCTCCTAATGCATAGTTAGAATGAGCAATGCAATTATTCATAAGCTCTCTTAAAAGCCACATGTCATATTGTTTCGTTTCTAAAGGAAACAAGGTTAATTGATTCGGCATATACCGATATGTTAAATTGCGAATTCGAGAAAAAATACGATCACTCAATGTAATAAATGGAATCTTGAAGATTTCATAATCTTTAATGTTACTTTTAGAATCATATAGTCTCCATGCTGCTTCAGGCGTGTAATCAAATAAGTAATCATAATCTTCATTCCCTAGTAACAGCATACAAGCATTTGTAATACGACCATTCTGTATAAGTTTCATTTTCGTCAGAAATTCTTCATCACTCATAGAATCAATTTCTTGAGAAATATGTGGCTTTTGCATCTTCTCCTTATAGTTGTTTCTAGCTAAGCTAATTGCATCTTTATTTAGATGCTGAATTGTTGCACCCTTTACAAACAATTTTGACCAATCTCGATTACTCTGTTGACGAATACGATCCATTTTTTCTAATGATAATGGAACTAGAGAATCTCCTTCCCTAGCATAATATTGGTCTTTCCAACCTGTAGGAATACCAGCTGTTGCAGCAGGTATCTGAAACATAATTATTCTTTTGCCTTCTTTTTCCACTTCATAAATTTCAACAAATGAAATACCACCCGTTGTTTGCAATGAAATTTCATGTTTTAACGTATCAAGACCTTTTTTCTCTCTGTAATTGGTTCCAACAATCTTTTTACCTTTTTCTTTAATACCAAAAATCAACCATCCGCATTGTACATTTCTTAAATTTGCTTCATTAGAAAGAGCAGAAAAATATCTACCAATTTTATCTTTATCATAATCATTATTGGCTTCTTTAAACTCAACTGTCTCATCCTCCCAATTGGAAATCAAAGCATCTAATTTTATTAATAATTCATTATCTGTATTCATTTCTTCACCTCTTTCGCTCATGATAGTTTATCTAGTTACTATATGTTTAATATTTATACTTTTTGATGTAAGAAACTTATTTGTATTAAGTTATTTTTCCTTAGTTTTATTTTATTCTACGATTATATATAGAATTCCAATCAATAATATCAAATCTATCTTGTGAAATAATCCAATAATTCGACACATTTATAATTGCTTGATTATATTTAATTGCTAAATCTTTATTTATTTCATACGGAAAAGATTCTTGTTCATTTTGATAAATCCTCTCAAAATCTAAACTTGCACAATATAAACAGACTCTAGGAGATATCGGCAAAATCAACTTTCTCGCTAAATCGTCATTAGATAGATACAATGCAATCACCGGATTATCCGACGTTAAAAATTTTCTTTCTTTACTCACTCCTACTTTAATTAAAGGATGATCAAGATAATAAAATAAGTTCAATATTCTTTCTAATTCTTTCTCATTTTTAAATCTAGTATTAAAAATTTGATCTTTGTCTTTATTTTGTGCTATTTCATCTAAACTAATATGATGATCTAAAGGGCTTAATTTAGACATTGCTCTTCCCATTAATACACGACCTGAATCAGAACGCATATACTGCAACATTATGTACTTGTAACATATTTCTGAATCAATACAACTTCTATTTAACGTTCCTTTATCTACATAATCAAGTATTTTATGAATTGATGGCATAAACTTTGTTTCTAATTTGGATAATGCAATTTCCAATACATTATCGACATCATTATTAGATACTTCGTACGTATAATTATGTTCACAAACTTTTTCAATTATCTTCTCAGCATATAAATTGCTTCTCCAGTTATAAGCAAAAACACGATTATTAGAATTTTCAAACAATTTCAAATAGGCTCTAGGAACAACATGCTGACTCTTAATCATATTTGAATTCATTATTTTATCTTTGCCAACAATTCTTGGAATTTAGCATAATTCGCTTTTACCCCATCATCCAAATCCATTGGTTCCATCTTATCTGCCCAGTGATGAACAACTTCTTCATACTTATTCAATTCTAATAATTGTTCATTAATCTTCTTTAATTGTTTAGATAATTTAACCCTTTCACTCGTACTCGTAGCTTCGTCAACCTGGCTTTGTAACAACTCTACTTGTGTTCTATAACGAGCCTGTTGAGGGTGTACATAACCAGTTCTGAGTCTTGCAATTAAATCCGGAGCATATCTATGAATATAAACTAAAGCTTTAAATCCATTCTTCTTACCACTATCGAACAACCAATAAATAGGACGTTTACCAGAACCAGTTACCTGATATGTATTACAATGATCTTTAAAGAAATCATTCAAAAAATAGTTACGTAATACAGCTCTAGGAGCACCTTTACCGCCTAAAGCATTCGCAATAAAACTAAGATTATCTTCTAAAGTATCAGATCCATATACAATTCTAACAAATTCAACAAATCGAGTTACAATATCATCTTCAAAATATTCTTCATCACAAACAGGAATAATATCATCAGTATCCGGAATGAATTTAGAATACTTACTGCTATCCCATTCACCACCAGCATAAGCTAATCCTTCAACATCTAAAGAATAACGGCCAAACATACAACCAACCGCATAAGAAATAAATGACTTAACATCACGAACTAAATCAGCCTTACGAACAGTAACATCCTTATCCTCTACATAAGGATCCAATTCATCCTGTAAGCAATAGATATCAATAAAGATCCTATTTAATTCTTCTTCATTACTCTTCAATGTATTAAAACGTTCTTCACATTCCTTAGACCATAAGTTATATGCTTCATTTATAGTACTAACATGGTTCTTTACTAATGGATGTACTTTAAAGTCCCATGAAGTTTCAAAGGAATCCCAATCTTTTTTTGAAATTGTTATACAATCATTTGTAAAGTGATTAACTTCGCTTAATGAATTCTCATTAATAATTAATGGAATTTTCTCTATATCACCTGCATTAAAATTTAGTGTTTGACTAAATACTTTAAGTAATACTTGTGTGACACATTT
>OIYG01000692.1_pt1 | contig 30952 bp, 32 predicted proteins | sample 1587861 | NCBI WGS metagenome assembly OIYG01 (sample SAMN03283272) | human gut metagenome | biome: human-associated habitat; material: feces | host: Homo sapiens | place: Peru | collected 2012 | reverse complement strand
TTAGAAAGGAAAAGTGATATAAATGTTACTACAAGGTACGTTTATATCATACAAGAAAAACCATGAATAAAAAGTATATTCTGAATAATATTATCCTATTAATGCTTGGCGTGGCTTGTATATTAATAAACACTACCATTAGTAAAATACTTGGATTAGGAGCAATTGTTGCATCAACAATTTTGATGATTAAAAGGATAGATCCTTTTAATTACAAGTAGTCATTTTGTAAATAAGGTTGAGCATATTTATTGCGATACTCTTTAGGTGACATATTGAATACTTTTTTGAAAGTATTGTAAAAATGGGAGCTATTCTCATATCCTATTTTAGACATTATGTAATCGATTGTGTAATTTGTTTCAACAAGCATATAACTTGCTTGTTGAAACCTTTTTTTCTGCAACAGCTGTTTAAAATTAAGACCAAGGTTTTTCGTAATGATTCTAGATACTTGGTATGTTTCTAATCCTAGTATCTTTGATAATTGTTCTAATGTTCCATCTGCATAATTTTCGTTTACATATTTTAGTATTTCAAAAATCATATTATGAACTTGTTCTAAGTTATTAATTCCTTGAGAAAAGAGAGATAAATTCATTAATAGCAGTTCCATGCTTTGCTTGAAAATTTCGTTAGTTGAACCATTACTATTAAGACTTGTCCATATCATGTTTTCAATAATATTTTGAACAGGCAGAAGATCTTTGGTGTTGAATAGTAAATAATTACCCAATGAAGAATTCGGAGACAATGAAGTTATTAGAAAATCATATACAACATCCTTATTTTTATTGGTTGAAATATAATGAGAAAAAAACTCAGGAAGAATGATGAAATTAACTATAATATCATCCTCGCTCGTAGGCAATATTTCTTGTGAGCATGATTGATTCAAGAATAAAAGTGATCCTTCGGTGAGATATATTATTTTATTTTTGTTTAAGATTTGGGTTGATGATCCACAACATTGGTATATAGCTTCTATGTAGTTGTGTTTATGTAATGGAAATCTAACAAACCGAGTATGCTTTCTAATATCTATTAATTTGCCTTTTTTTAAAAGCATTCCTGAATCGACGATGCTTTTGTAATTATCAGAATAATAAGAAAAGTCAATACATCCAGTTTGAAGAATACTTTCTTCTTCTTTTGATACTTTTTTTAATTCTGCAACCAATTCACTATTCATTATCACTATTATAGCAACTATGCAAATAATGTCCTAAATAAATATTTGTTAGTCCTTAAAAAATAAAATAAAAAAAACGATAATAAAGACAACTTATATGAAAAGAGAGTATTATTTAGCTATTGACATAGGTGCATCTAGTGGCAGACATATAGTTGGCTATGAAGATGAAAATGAAATAAAAACTGTAGAAGTTTATCGTTTTAATAACGGTGTTTTAGAAGAAAATGGACATTTAATATGGGATGTGAACTATCTTTTTGAAGAAGTGAAAAAAGGAATAAAAGTCGCATTGCAAAACTATAATATAAAGTCATTATCAATTGATACTTGGGGTGTTGATTATGTCTTGTTAAATAACGATAAGGTAGTTTATCCAGTATATGCATACCGCGATTGTAGGACAAAAGAAATAATTAATGAGGTTCATACGTTAATATCTTTTGAAGAATTATATAAAAAAACTGGAACTCAATTTCAAACATTCAATTCAGTTTACCAGTTTTATTATGATTTGAAACATGGGAGGCTGAATAACGCAACTGACTATTTAATGATACCCGAATATTTAATATACCGTTTAACAGGCGTAAAAGTGAATGAGTTTACGAATGCAACAACTACAGGAATGATAAACTGTGAAACCCTTAGTTTTGATGAAGAAATAATACAAAAATTATCATTGCCAAGAAACTTGTTTAAAAAGTTAGTACAGCCAAAGTATATGGTCGGGCAACTAATGGATAATATTCAAAAAGAAGTAAATGGAAATATAAATGTCGTTTTGTGTGCAACACACGATACAGCTAGTGCGGTAGAGGGAATAAAAATGACTAAAAATGAACCATATATTTCTAGTGGAACCTGGTCATTGCTTGGCGTAAAAACAAGAAAACCAATAACAGATATCAATTCTTTGAAAGCGAATTTCTCAAATGAAGGAGGTATCAACTATAACCGATATCAAAAAAATATTATGGGAATGTGGTTAATAAATGAACTAAAGAAAGAACTTTGTAACGACAAAAATATCACGGAAATAGTCTCTATGGCAAAAGAAAGCAATTTTGAGGAATTTGTTGATGTAAACAGCGATATCTTTTTATCGCCTAATTCAATGAAAGGAGCATTTGATGTTCTTCTAAGAAAGAAACCCAAGAATGAAGCTGATTATTTCAAATGCGCTTATAAATCATTAGCAATATCTTATAAAAAAACGATAGAAGAATTAGAAAACAATACAAATAAAAAATATGACTCAATTTATATAGTTGGTGGAGGAGCCAAGAATGATTTTTTAAACGAATTAACTGAAATATATACAAAGAAAAAAGTAATTGCTTTGCCAATAGAGGCAACAGCAATTGGAAATTTAAAAGTGCAAATGGAGGCAAAATAATGGAAAAATATGCATGGAAAGCAAGAATTAAAGAAGGATCATTGGAGGAATATGTTAAAAGACATAACGAAATATGGCCTGATATGGTGAATGTCCTTAAAAAAGCTGGTATTAAAAATTACTCAATTTGGAATAGTGGCATAGATTTATTTGGTTATTATGAGTGTGAAAAAGGAGTTGACTATGCAAGCAAAATACAATCAGAAAGTGAGATTGTTAAGAGGTGGGACGAATACATGAAGGATATATTAATAATGGAAAAAGATCCTATCACAAAAGCTCAACCACTATTAAAAAAAGTATTTGAATTAAATTAAGGAGTATTATGGGTAGATTTGAAAGTGCAAAATTGCAGTATAAAGAAATGGGTGTAGATGTTGATAAAGCTTTGGAAGTTTTGAAGGAAATCCCAATTAGCATTCATTGTTGGCAAGGAGATGATGTTGTTGGCTTTGATTCAAAATTAGCAGCAAGCGGGGGAATCCAAACTACTGGAAATTATCCTGGAAAAGCAACAACGCCAAAAGAATTGATGTCTGATTTTGATGAAGTTTTGAAATTGACACCCGGTAAAAAGAGGTTAAACTTACATGCCAGCTATGCGATAGACAATGATGATAGAAGTAACGTTTCACCAATTCACTTTCGAAGATGGGTGGACTATGCAAAAGAAAAAAATATAAAACTTGATTTTAATCCAACCTTTTTCTCTCACAAGATGGTTAAAGATGGTCTTACCTTGTCTCATCCAGATAAAAGCATAAGAGATTATTGGATTAAACACGGAATTAATTGTTTAAAAATTGCTGAATACTTTGCTAATGAGCTAGATGATGTATGTTATGTTAATTTTTGGATGCCAGATGGTTTTAAGGATTATCCTGCAGATCGTATTGGTCCAAGAATAAGAATGCAAGACTCTTTAAATAAAATATTCTCATATCCTTACGATAAATCCAAAGTAATTCCGACTTTAGAATCTAAAGTGTTTGGTATAGGGGTCGAAGCATACACTGTAGTATCAAGCGAATTTTGTTTGTGCTATTCATTAAAAAATAACATTATGCCCTTAGTAGATAACGGACACTATCATCCTACTGAAATGGTGTCTGACAAAATTAGTTCAATTCTTACTTTCGTAGATAAATTAATGCTTCATGTAACAAGACCTATGAGATGGGATAGTGACCATGTTGTTTCGTTTGATGATGAAACAAGAGAAATAATGAAAGAAGTAATAAGATGTGGATCTAATAGGATAGTAATTGCGACAGATTATTTTGATGCTTCAATTAATAGAATTTCTGCATGGGTTACTGGTGTTAGAAATGTTCAAAAAGCTCTCTTATATGCTCTACTTGAACCAAGTCATTATTTAAAATCGCTCCAAGACAAAAATGATTTTACTTCGTTACAAGTAAAGCATGAACAATTAAAACTCTTACCACTTGGGGATATCTGGGATGAATTTCTAAGAAGAGAAAATGTCGAAAAAGACTATTTAAAAGTAGTAAAAGAATATGAAAAAAACATTCTAAGTAATAGATAGAGAAAGGACAATTGCTACAATGAATAATTATTTTTCTAAAGAGACATGTTATATAAATTGCGAACTTAAAAGTTCTGACGATTTGTTTGATTTTGTTGGAAAAGAAATGGAAGCAAAAGGATATGCAAAAGAAGGATTTGCTGAATCTTTAAAATTAAGAGAGAAGAACTTTCCAACCGCATTACCAGGAACTGATTTTGCTATTGCAGTCCCTCATACAGATCCAGAATTTATAAAAAAGCCTTTCGTTGGAATAGTGACGAATATAAAACCAATTAATTTTGTGCAAATGGGCTCGGATAACATCATTATTAAACCTAGACTGTTCTTTATTCTTGGTTTTATGAAAAACGAAGCAATAAAATATCAAGTTAAAATTTTACAAATGATAATAAATAAAATATTAGTCGAAAATAATGGAGAAATCGGTAAGAAGTTGATGGTAGCTAAATCTGCAGATGAATGCATGGAATTAATTAGTGTTCTTGAAGAACAATTACATAATGATTAAGCTTAACCAAAAAATCAAAACGCAATGTGCGAATTGATAAATAAGAAAGGAGGAGAAAAAGTGAAAAGGATAATTGTTGCATGTAATAATGGTGTTGCAACTTCACAAACTATTGTCAGCAATCTTGAGAATATGCTTGAGGAAAAAGGTGTCAATATGTCTAATGTTGAATTATTAGCGGTTGATATAAAGTCTATTGATTCATATTTGTATAATGCTGATGCTTATGTTTGCACTATCAGACCAGATAAAGAATATGATGTTCCTATGGTGGATGGAATTAAGTTCTTAGTTGGTATTGGTGCAGATGAAGAACTGGAAAAATTGATAAACATAATAAACAGCTAAAACAAACAACTAGTATGTTAAAAAGAAAGGAGAATTATGTCAGTTTTATCAACAGTATTTAATTGGATTTTAAATAGCTTGGGATCTACGTTATTTATTACCTTAGTACTATTTATTGTAGGTATTTGTGTAGGGATGAAAATTTCTAAATCATTTTCATCTTCAATCACATTTGCAGTTGCCTTTTCAGGAATTTCACTTGTTATTGGCTACATGTCAAACGCAATTTCACCGGTAGCAACTGCTTTAACAGAAAACTTAGGAAAAACTTTTAATATCATCGATGGTGGTTGGGCTACTCTTGCTTCAATTACATGGACATGGAAATATGCTTTCTTGTTATTCCCACTTCAAATTGCAATTAATTTAATTATGTTTGCAATGAACAAAACTAAAACAATTAATATAGATTTGTGGAATGTTTGGGGAAAAGCTTTTCAATGTATACTGGTAACAACTTTAACTGGGCAAATATGGCTTGGACTATTAATTGCTGGCTTAAGAATGGTTTTGGAATTAATTATTGGTGATGTTATGCAACCTCTTGTAAAAGAAAAATCAGGTATTCCTGGTATTTCAAGTCCTCATGGTGCGTTTATGTTTGGAGCCGTTCTATATCCAGTAGAATTACTACTTAGAAAAATTCCAGTAATAGAAAATTCGAATTTAGATGTTAATTGGTTAAAGTCAAAAATTGGTGTTTTCGCTGAAAATCACGTCATAGGTTTTATCTTAGGTATTATCTATGGCTTAATTGGTGGATACGATGTTATCGCTTCTGTATCACTAGGTATTCAATGTGCAACTGCTCTAACATTACTTCCAATGTGTACAAAGTTGTTCATGCAAGCATTAGCACCTATATCTGATGCATGTTCAAAGTTCTTAAAAGCAAAAACAAAAGACAAAGGAGAAGTGTTTGTTGGCTTAGATGCAGCTGTATTATTAGGTAACCCTGAAATTTGGGTTGCAACAATGATAACTGTTCCGTTCTTTGTAATTTGGGCTGTTGCTCTTCCTAACAATAAAATGCTTCCACTTGGTGGCATTGTTAATTTAGCTCTTGCAGTATGCGCGTTCTATGTTGCAAAAGGTAATCTAGTAAAAATGTTAATTCACATGGCTGTTGTTGGTGTTCCAGTATTCTTATTAGTTGGTAACGCAGTTGCACCATTAATTTCGGAATTAGCAATTGAAAATGGCATTATTGCAGCAGGTACATTAATTTCTAATTCTGCATTAGATGCCCCTGTATTTGTTTATGGCTTTACATGGTTTATTGATGTAATAAATGGCAATTTCTTGCCTTTAATCGCAATGATTTATTGGTCTATCGGATGCTATCTGATGGTTAAAGACTTGAGAGCATATAATAAGAAAAAATAGAAGAAACAAGATAAGGAATAAATAAATTATGATGGATTATGAATTTAAAAAACAAATTGTAGATATTTGTCATTTAATGAGTGATAGAGGATTGGTTGGTACATATGAAGGCAATGTTTCAGCAAAAGACGGTGATAGAATTTATTTGACACCATCTGGACAAAGCAAAGATTTGCAAAGCGAAGGTAAAATAATTACTGTCGATCTTGATGGAAATGTTTTGGAGGGACAATTAAAACCTACTTCTGAAACGCCTATGCATACTCTATGTTATAAACTTAGACCAGACATTGGCGCTGTTGTGCATTGTCACGCTCCATATGCCACTGCTTATGCACAAGCTGGGTTAACAATTGAGAACAAAATTAGTCCTGAATTTATTATGTTATTTGGTAAAGTTCCTTGTTTGAAATATGGAACACCTGGGACAGAGGATATAATTGCGGAATTACCTAAATACATAAATGACTATGATGTTTTCTTACTAGAAAAGCATGGTGTACTTGCGGTAGGAAAAACTGTTTTAGAAGCTTATTCAAAAACACTATCATTAGAAATGTTATTACGCACCGAATTTGTTCGCAAAATTATTGCAGGTGACATAAATAACGATCTTCCAGAAGATGAATATAATATGCTTTATAAAAAAGGTCTAGTCAATCACGGCTATAGATCAAACAAATAAAACGTAGAAAGTAAAAAAATATTATTAAAAAACTCTTCTTCAGCAGAGGTTGAGTGGATTTAATAATAAAGCTGTTAACAATACTGTATAAAATTATATAAAATTTCCTTAGTATAATTTTTCTCTTGACAGCGCTTTCAAAAAGATTTACATTGTAATTGTAAATAAGTTATTAGACTGTAACTCCTTGGAGGCATAACTAGTACAAATGTTTTACATGTGACTATTTATGTGATTAAGGAGTTTTTTATTTAAAGTATGTTTAGTTTATTTGATAGATTTAAAAAAGTGGTAGACCAAAATATCTACTCTCCAGCAGAAGGCAAATGTATTGATATTGTGGATGTGAATGATGATGTCTTTTCTGGAAAGATGATGGGTGATGGTGTAGCGGTTGTTCCTAAAACCAATGTTATCTGTTCACCTTGTGATGGAGAACTTACAATGGTGTTTCCAACAAAACATGCATTTGGTATCACGATGAACAATGGTGTAGAAATCCTTGTTCACATTGGTATTGATACCGTTAACTTAAATGGTGTTGGATTTAAGGCTTTTAAGAATAAGGGAGATAAAGTTAAGCACGGAGAAAAGATTATAGAGTTTGATAACAGCTACTTGTCTAAAGAAGATTTAGATACAACGGTGATGGTGATAATCACCAACAACAATAATCACAAGTTTGATAAGATAGGAATAGAAAAAGAAGTAAATACATTTGATAAGGTTTTAGTACTAGAAGATACGGAGTAAAGATGAAACTAATTAAGAAGATCAATAACAATTTTGTATTAGCTGAAGATTCAGCCGGCAATCAAGTTATAGTTGAAGGAAAGGGCATTGGATTTACTACAATGCCTTGTACCATCACTGATTTATCTTGTATAAGTCGTACTTATTATGATTACGATGAGAAGTATTTATCTTTGATTGCTGATATACCTCAAGATGTTATTGAAGTTTCAATTCTTATTTATAAGAAGCTAATATCTAGCGTTGATTGTACGGTAAACGATAGTCTTCCGTTCATCCTAGCTGACCATATAAACTTCTCTATTGAAAGACACAAGAAAGATATGGATGTTCAATTACCTTTATACTATGATCTTCAACAGATGTACCCATTGGAGTATGAAGTTGCAGAATATGGTTTGAAGGTTATTGAAAAGAATTTAAATATTAAATTGCCACATGATGAAGTATCTGGCATCATGCTAAATATGATAAATGCTGAAATCAATAAAGATAAGATTATACAAGCAAAGGAGAATGGTAAAAGAAATACAAAGATAACAGAGATTATTGAAAAAGAATTAAACATAAGCATATCTAGAGATTCATTTAACTATTCAAGATTTCTTACTCATATGAACTATTTATATAACAGGGCAAGAAATAACGATATGCATGAGAGTGAAAACCAAAAGATGTATAACTCAATGATTACCAAATATCCTGATATTAATGTGTGCGTTGAAAAGATATCTAAGTACTTAAATGATGAGTATTCAATTAATCTCAATGACGAAGAAAAATTATATTTGATGCTACATATCAATAGATTATGTAGTCGTGAATTAGGACTGTAACTTTTATAACAAATTAAAAGGCATAACCCAATCACAATCACAGTTAATAACTGTGTTTTGTCGGTTGGGTTTTATTTATATAAGGTTTCAAAACAATACCAACGGCCGAGTATTGTTTAAACATAAAAAGGAAAAGGAGACAAAAAATGTCAAAACAAAACAAGTATCAAGATCTTATCGATAACATAATGGATTGTATCGGTGGAAAAGACAACATTAGCTATTTTACACATTGTGTAACACGTTTAAGATTTAATTTTAAAGACAAAAATCTTGTAAAAGAAGATGAAATTGGAAAGCTATCTGGTGTTATGGGCACTAAGTGGGCTGGCAATCAACTTCAAATTATTATTGGATCAGGAGTAGATTCTGTTTATAACGATATCTGTGATAAAAATGGATTAGCAAAAGAAGATGCAGTAGATGAAAACCTTGATGTAGAAGAGAAAAAGCATTTTACAATTAATACTTTCTTCGAAACATTATCTGCTTGTATAATTCCAATAATCCCAGCAATGTGTGGTTCTGGTATTATTAAAGGTATTTTAATAGCACTAACAACATATGGTTTAATAGATACAACATCCGGCTTCTATATCATTTTAAATGCTGTTGCAGATGCTGCATTCTATTATTTCCCTTTCTTAGCGGCATATGGTGCTTCAAAAAAATTCAAAGTCAACACTATACTAGCTATGGTAGTTGCTGGACTATATGTTCATCCTACAATTACTGCTTTAGCAAAGACTGATATTAGTTTATTTGGATTGCCTATTCATATTCTGAATTATTCATCTACTATTTTCCCAATTATTATTTCTGTTTGGGTTATGGGATATGTATATCGTTTCACTGATAAACACATACCAAAGGTTATTAGTCTAGTTGTTGTGCCTACATTAACTTTGTTTGTTATGGCAATATTATCATTAGGTATTATTGGACCATGTGGTTATTATATTGGTCTTTATTTAGCAAAAGCTATTAACTGGTTATTTGGTGTTGCTCCTGTGCTTGCTGGTGCTATCTTAGGTGCTATTAGACCACTTGTTATTTTGACTGGTATGCAAACGGTTTTCTCTCCACTTATTGCAAACAATATTGCAGTAATGGGCTATGATGTAATTTCTCCTGTTCATACAGCTGCAACAATGGCCGCTGCTGGAGTTTGTTTAGGCGCATTCCTTAAAGCAAAGGACAGAAATGAAAAAAATAGCTATTTAAGTTTCTTCATTTCAGCGTTTATCGGAATTACTGAACCAGCTTTATATGGATTAACATTTAGATTCAAAAACATGCTTGCTGCATTAATGATTGGTGGCGGTGTTTCAGGAGCTCTATCAGCTGTATTAGGTGTTAAAAAATATGCTTCAGGTATGCCATCTTGGATTACTTTCCCAGCATATGGTGACACAATTCCACAAATGTTTATTTGTGTAGGTGTTGCTCTTGTAGTAACTACTGCTTTAGCGTATTTCCTTGGATTTGGAAAAGAGACTGATAAAGATTTAGACAAGAAGGTATTGTAATGACGAAATTTCCAAATGATTTCCTATGGGGTGGTGCAACAGCCGCATCACAAGTAGAAGGCGCTTGGAACTTGGATGGAAAAGGACTTGATACATCTGATTGCCGTCCTGGCAATTTCGATGTGCCTTCTATTGACAAGATAAAATGGCCATGTAGACTAATGACCGAAACTAGATTCAAGAAAGGCCTTGAAGAAAAGACCGCAGGCGAATATCCATTTAGATGGGGCGCTGATCAGTATCATCATTATAAGGAAGATATTGCTTTATTAGCAGAAATGGGCTTAAAGATGTATAGAATGTCTATAAGTTGGGCAAGAATATATCCTAATGGTGATGACGAAAAGCCAAACGAAAAAGGACTTGCTTATTATCGTGATGTATTTGAAGAATGCAAAAAGTATGGTATTAAAGTATATTGCACTATTCTTCATTACAGCATGCCGGTTAATTTAGTTACAAAATATGGTGGCTGGAAAAATAGGAAAGTAATCGATTTCTATGTTAAATTTGCTACAACAGTAATAAAAGAATTTAAAGATTATGTTGATATTTGGCTTCCTTTTAATGAAAGTAATGCTTCTGTTTTCCACCCATATAATGGAATTGGACTTGTAATGCCAGATGAATGTGCTGATTGGAAAGATCCTTTTAAAGATGTTAAACAAGATATATATCAAGCAGTTCATCATCAATTTGTAGCAAACGCATTAACTATCAAAATCGCTCATGAAGTAGATCCTAATATTAAGGTTTCTTGCATGATTGCGTGGTTTTGTCCATATGCAGCAACATGCAATCCTGAAGAAGTGTTAATGGCTTATCAGCAACAACAATATGAATGTTTGTTCTTTACTGATGTTATGGCGCGTGGTTATTATCCATCTTATATGAAGAAATATTTTAGAGAAAATAATATCAATATCCATATGGAAGATGGCGATGAAAAATTGTTAAAAGACTACACAGCTGATATTGTTTCATTCTCTTACTACTTTTCTTCAGTGGCTACAGTTGATCCTAACTGGAAAAAGACTGATGGTAATCTAAAGAGAGCTTGTGTAAATCCATATTTAACAAGAAGTGAATGGGGATGGCAAAAAGACCCAACTGGATTAAGAATAACTTTAAATTGGCTTTACGATCGTTACCAAAAACCAATCTTTATAGCTGAAAATGGATTGGGCGCAAAAGACACCCTTGAAAATGGCAAAGTTCATGACCCTTATCGTATTGAATACTTAAAAGAACATTTCAAAGCGATGGCTGATGCAATTAATGATGGAACTGATCTAATTGGCTATACAATGTGGGGAATAATCGACTTAGTATCATGTGGTACGGTAGAAATGAAAAAAAGATATGGTGTTATCTACGTAGATGCAGATGATAAAGGATGTGGAACATTTAATCGATATCGTAAGGATTCTTTCTATTGGTATAAGAAAGTAATAGAGAGTAATGGTGAAGATTTAGCCTAATACATAATTCAAGAATAGCTTTAGCAATGATGCTGAGGCTATTCTTTTGTTTTAAGAAAAAGTAAAGAAAAAATAAAGAAAAATACTTAAATTTTGCTTTGATATTGCATATAATATAAGCATGAAAGGAGTGATGTTTATGGCACAGGCAGTTAATGTAAATTTTAAGCTGGACGCAGATGTGAAAAAGAGTATGGAACAGGCTTGTTCCGATATGGGACTTTCCATGAGTGCGGCGTTTACTATTTTTGCCAAAAAAGTAGGCAGAGAGAGACGTATTCCTTTTGAAGTTTCAGCGGACCCTTTTTATTCCGAAAGCAATATCCGTTATTTGGAACAGAAAATGGCAGACTATAAGGCGGGGAAAATCAAATTTGCAGAGCATGAACTGATAGATGAGTAACCTATGCAGACAAAAATCATACAATGGGATTTTGATGCATGGGAAGATTATCTTTATTGGCAGACGCAGGACAAGAAAATGCTGAAAAAGATAAATCAGCTTGTAAAGGATATAAGCCGCAATCCGTTTGAGGGCATAGGAAAGCCAGAACCATTGAAAGAAAATCTTGCAGGGTTTTGGAGCAGACGTATTGATGGAGAACACAGACTTGTTTATGCGGTCGAAGAAGATAAGGTTTTGATTTTTTCATGTAGAGGACACTATAGTGATTAGAGGACGGGCAACCGCCCTTTTTCATATATTAAGAAATTCAATGAGTCTCTTTTAAAGCCAAAATTCAAGGTATATGGTCGACTTTTAATTAGTGCACTAGTACAAAACTTGAAATCGCAAATTGCGATTTCAAGTGGCATAACACTGTATGTCGCGGGACAATAACTACTGTATAAAAAACGGCTTATATTTACACCGTAACACTTCCCTAATTTCGAACTCTTTGCTAATTACCTACCAAAATAAGAATTTAAAATGCCTTAAAATTAGCAGAAAATAGTAGGTACAGGATAACATCGGTATAAGTGGTGTGAGAGGTCGAAACTAAATAAAAGATGCTGTATTTATTAGATATGAAGGCCCAAAGGGTTCTGGAATACCTGAAATGTTTTTTACATCAGAGGCAATTAGTTCTGACAAAGAACTTGGAAGAAGTATAGCGCTTATTACTGATGGTAGATTTTCTGGAGCATCAACTGGACCTGTTATTGGACATTGTAGTCCCGAAGCTCAAAGTGGTGGTCCAATAGCGCTTGTAGAAGATGGCGACATTATTGAGATTAATGTTCCTTTAAGAAAATTAAATATAGTTGGTATTAAAGGAAAAGAAATGCCTATAAAAGAAATTAACAAAATATTAGAAAAGCGTAAAGAACAGTGGACTCCTAAAGCGTCTAAATATAAAAATGGTGTTTTAAGGATGTTTGCAAGACATGCGGTAAGTCCGATGAAAGGTGCTTATCTAGAATATGATGATTAGTTATAAAAGAGCCTAGTTTATTTTATGAATCTATTGCGGCAGCCCTTACTAGAAATAAAAAGTCAAAGATGGATTATTGATGGTTTTAAGCAATGGTTTTGATCTTTTACCAAGCAAAATATAATGTCATTGATGAAAGGCTAAGGATAAGTCTTTAAACTTAGGTGTAAATGCACCCAAGTTTAAAGGGATATATTGAGAATTAGCGTCTTTTATGGTACATTATAGTTGTAACTTAGGTGTAAATGCACCCAAGTTTAAAGTCAGGAGTCGTATAGTATGCAAAAGATAGTTAAACGTGATAGTTATTTAAATCGCATCATTAGCAAAAAAGAGAATGGTTTAATCAAAGTTATTACTGGTATCAGAAGATGTGGGAAGAGTTTTTTGCTGTTTAACTTATTCTATGATTACTTGATTGATAGCGGAATTAAGCCAGAGCAAATAATAACAATCGCTTTAGATGATGATCTTTATTTAGAATATCGTGATCCAGATAAATTATCGAAATATCTTCGTGACAGAATTAAAAGTGATGAAATGAACTATATTTTTATTGATGAAATTCAATATGCAATATCAAAAGATGAGATAAGAAATTCAGAAAACATCAAGCTCTACAATGTATTAAATGGGTTAATGCGACTTCGTAATGTTGACATCTATGTCACTGGAAGTAATTCAAAAATGTTAACCAATGACGTTTTAACTGCTTTTAGAGGTAGAGGTGACGAGATTAAAATATATCCTATATCTTTTAAAGAATATTATGCTTCGGTTGGCGGAGATAAAATGGAAGCTTATGAGGAATACGCATTGTATGGTGGGATGCCACTTGTTTTATCCAAAAAAGACGATAGTGATAAAGTCAATTATTTAAAGAGTTTATTCACCGAGGTTTATTTAAAAGACATCAGCGAAAGATATGATATCGAATTGCCAGATGTTCTTAGTGAATTAGTTGACGATCTATGTTCTTCGGTCGGTTCTTTAACCAATGCTAATAAAATATCCAATACCTTAAAATCAATAAAGAACATTAAAGTATCAAGTACTACTATTTCGAAATATTTAGATTACATCATCGAATCATTCCTATTTAGTAATGCAAAAAGATATGATATAAAGGGCAAAAAATACTTCGAATATCCTTCGAAATATTATTGTGTTGATATAGGCTTACGTAATGCTCGATTGAATTTTAGGCAACAAGAAGAAACGCATATTATGGAAAATATTATTTATAATGAATTACTATGTCGTGGATATTCTGTGGATGTTGGTGTTGTGGAAATAAACGAAACTAAAGAAGGTGTCAGAACAAAAAAACAATGTGAAATAGATTTCATTGTAAATAAAGGTACAAAAAAGTATTATATTCAATCGGCATTAAGTGTTAGCGATTCTGAAAAACTTAAGACAGAAATCAGACCGCTTATCAATACAAACGACTTCTTTAAAAAAATACTTATCAGCAAAACTTCAATGAAAGCATGGACAGATGAAGCAGGAATTCTTCATCTTGGCCTTTATGAATTTCTATTAAATGAGGAGTCGCTTGAGTTATAGCTAAAACTAAAATTTTTATTTCTAAAAAGAGGTTCTTCTAACATATATATGAATAAAATCTTGCATTAAATTGCAGGATTTTCTTACATCCATAATCTTATTGTTACCAAAAAGATTTTTTATTAACTTATTAGTTGTCATCATATAGTTAGCTCCTTTTGTGATACTAAATGTATGATGACTTTTCCACATATAAAAACAGATACATCTTTAGCTATTATGATTAGTCACTAAGGTGTATCTGTTATTTTTTTACCCACAACTATGTTAGAAGGTTCTAATTTTCAGTGAATTTAGTAATAGAAAATTATATATGGTAATGTTTTGTAATGTTCACTTAATTCCTAAGTGTTTTTATCTTCACTAAGCATAAAAGTTGCCACAATAGGCGAAAGGATTTATGATTTATACAATTTATAGGCAATGGGATAATCAAGTTAGGAGTAGTTATGATTGAATTAACTAAAAGACAAAGAGATATCCTATGTACACTAATTAAAGCTGATGATTATATGACATTAGATACATTGGCAGAAGCTTTTGATGTGTCTAAAAGAACAATTCAAAATGATTTAAACTACATCGAATTAAATAATATTACACTAATAAAGAAGCCATCACACGGTATCAAGATTGATGGTGATATAGAAAAATATAAAAAGTTAATAAACGATTCAGATAATAGATTCTTAGATAGAAAAGAGAGAATCGACTATATAATCATTCATCTTTTAAATGAGAACAATACAACATATTTAAAAATAGCTGAAGAATTAAGAGTATCAAGACAAACCATCATCAATGATTTTGATATGGTGATAGATAGACTACATGAATTTAAGTTGAATGTATTTATCAATAAGAGTACTGGTATTAAGCTAGTTGGAAGTGAACTAAACATCCGTAATGCTTATATTCACTTTGTCTTTAAATACGATTTAAAATATGCTGGGAATGATGTTGGCTTTGGTTTATTAAATGAACTAAAAGAAAAAATGAACTTTGACTTTGCTGACTATGACAAGACACTAAACATTGTAGATTACTGTCTAAAACGTATTAATAATAATTGCTTAGTAAACGAAATTGTAAAGTCTGCAACCATCAATGAAGAATATAATTCTATTATTTTGAGGTATGTAAACAACAGAAATGAGAGTCATTATATAGGCAACTTAATTCTAAACGAGAGAGTAAATCAATTAACCAAATTAAGTAGTATCGAAATAGATGAAGAAGCACAAGATATAACAGACTATTTAATTAAATCATTAATAAGATATCAACCTATAGCTGATTTAGAAGGACTTGAATACTTTACATCAGGTTTAATACAACACATTAGATGCGCACTATATCGTATAAGAAACAAGATTGTTGTTAAGAATGAACTTGTTGACCAAATAAGATACACCATGCCTGTTTTATATACGTTTACTGCTAAGAAATTAAACAAGATGGAAAAGAAATATGGTGTGGAATTTGATGATAGTGAAATATCATTTATCACCATGTATCTGGCTACCATTTATGAGGAAAACAACCATCGTAAAGAATTAAATATTTTGCTTGTATGTTCATATGGAATAGCTTCAAGTGGTATCTTAAAAAGTCGTTTAATTTCTAAGATACCAGGCATTAATATTATTGGCCCAATGGAAGTTAATAGGTATAAGGACTATATCAAAAATAACAGCGTAGACATGATTATCACGACTATAAATATCGATTGTGAAAAAGTACCTACAGTAGTCATTAAACCATTAATTGATAATAACGATATTCTAGAAATCAACAATAAGATAGATGAATTGTTCTTTGGCAAAATGAGCTATCAATTAGTTAATCAAAATGAAGATGAATATCACAGTTTAAAGGAATACTTAAACAAAGACACTTTAATTATTTGTGAAGGAAACATCTATTGGAGAAATGCCATTAGCTTAGCTGCCAAGCCATTGTTTGATAAGGGGTTAATTAATCAACACTACATTGATGAAATGATAAATGCAGTAGATAAGTATGGCACTTATATGATTCTTACTGAAAACACGGCCTTTGTGCATGCTGGTAAGGAAGACGGTATTAAAAAGAATTGCATTTCAATGATGGCTCTTAAACAAAGAATTGACTTTGGTGACAACAATCCTAAGAAAATAAACAACATCGTGGTACTGGGTATTAAGGATCAAAATGAAACAGAACTATTGAATGTTGTTAGTATCTTGGGCAAAGAAGAAAACATTGAACTGTTGAAGAGCGGTGATTTCGATATGGAAACAATACTAAATATGCATAACTAGGAGGCAATATGGAAGAAATTATAGAAAAAAGTGATATACAAGTGGGTCTACATGCATCTGATTATAGGGAAGCGATATTGTTGGCTAGTTCGCCTTTAATTGAAGAGGGAAAGATAACTAAAAGATACGCTGAAATGATGATAGAAAGTTTAGAGACTTTAGGACCATATATTGTACTAATGCCAGGCTTTGCACTTGCTCATAGTGCACCATGTGAAGAAGTTAAAGAGAACTGCTTAAGCATAGCTATCTTTGATGAAGGAATTGATTTTAAAAGTGACAAAGGACTAGTAATGGTAGTCATGGTACTGGCATCAACTGATGGGGAATCACATGTTGAAAAGTTATCAAAGATTGCCTCAAAGTTAATGAACGATGATGACTTTATTACTAAGCTAGTTGATTGTGTTGATAAGGAAGAGGTTTATAACTTACTAAATAAGTAGGTTACATAAAAAGGAAAGGAGGAAATTAATGAAAGTACCAAAAATACAAACAGTATGTGGTTTTGGATGTGGATCTTCACTAATGCTAAGGATGAATATTGAAGCAATCGCAAAGAAAAATAATATTGCGATTGAAGCATTCTGTGGAGACGTAGGCTCTTGTGTTTCGAATGATTGTGATGTAATCTTCATCTCAAAAGAACTAGCAGACAGAATCAAAGACCGTGCTAAGGTTCCTGTAGTTGTATTAAACAACTTCATGGACAAGAAGGAAGTTGAAGAAAAAACTTTGGCTTATCTAAACTCATGTAAATAATTATTATTAGGAGGATTTTTATGAGTATATTAAACTTTATTATTAATGAAATATTTGGACAAGGTGCTATATTCCTAGCATTAATCGCTTGTATCGGTTTGATTATCCAAAAGAAGTCAGCTTCTGAAGTAATCCGTGGTACAGCTATGACCGCAATGGGCTTCTTTATCCTTTCAACAGGTACAGGCCTAATTACGGGAAACTCTATTGATGGTATTGCGACTGCATTTAATACAATCATGCCTACTGCTGCTCAAACTACTAATGTTGATATCGGTGCTCAATTCGGTACTGAAATTGGTATTGTAATGTTACTAGCTTTCGCAATTAACTTGTTAGTTGCTAGATTTACTAAGTGGAAATCAGTATTCTTAACTGGTCATATGTTATATTGGTTCCCATTTGTATTCATCGCTGCTGGTGTTGACGCTGGTTTAACTGGTACTAAACTTATCGTATTAGCTACAGTATTCACAGCTACATACATGGTTGTTTCTCCAAACTTAATGAGACCATTTGTTAAGCAAGTAACTGGTGATGATTCATTCACTATTGGACACCCAACTACAGTATTATCTGTAATCTCTGGTTTATTAGGTAAGGCTCTTGGTGACAAGAGTAAGTCAACAGAAGACTTAAACATCCCATCTTCTTTAGGTTTCTTAAGAGAAGTATCAATCACAGGTTCTATCGTTATTGCCCTAACATATATCGTAATGGCATTTATCTTAAAGGCTAACGGCTTTGATCCTGCAACTGTATGGGGCTATGCTGGTGGTAAAACTGGTGCCTTTACATACATCTTCACACATGCTATTTACTTTGGTGTTGGTGTAACTGTAATGCTTCAAGGTGTTCGTATGTTAATTTCTGAAATCGTGCCTGCATTTAAGGGTATTGCTGAAAAGGTTGTTCCAGGTGCTATCCCTGCTCTTGACTGCCCAGTTATTTTCGCTTATGCTCCTAATGCTCTAATCATTGGTTTCATTGTTGCGATGATTACTTCGATCTTAACAATCATCTTAACTGCTGGTATGTTCCCAACTGTTATCATCCCATTAACATTCACATGTTTCTTCGAAATCGGTTGTGCTTCTATTATTGGTAACGCAACTGGTGGTGTTAGAGGTTGTATCATTGGCGCTGCAGTATCAGGTATTATCATGGTATTGTTAGTAGGCTTTGGCTCATACTTCTTCAATAACACAATTCAATCTTGGATGCTAGTATATGGTGGACAAGACTTCTCACTATGGGGCATTGTTGAAGGCTTGATTGCTAGATTAATTGCCTAATGGAATTTAAATATGTAAATCAAATTACCAGTCTTATTGACGAGGTAATTAGAGAAGAAAATGGAAATATGGAAGAGGCTGTTGATGTCTTGTATGAGGCTATCAACAACAAAAAGTCTATTTATACTTTCGGTGCTTCTCATGCTGGTATTATGTCAGAGGAACTTTTCTATAGAGCTGGTGGTCTAATGTTGTTTAATCCCATTTTTGGAAGAGAACTAATGTTAGATACTTCTCCAATTACGATGACTAGTAAGATGGAACAAACACCAGGTTATGGCGAGGCTATTGCTAAATCAAGAGTTGATTTTAAGGAAGATGATGTACTTATAGTACATTCAGTTTCAGGAAGAAATCCTGTTGGTATTGAGATAGCTAAGCTAGCTAAAGAAAATGGTGCTAAGGTAATAGTACTAACAAACCTTACATATTCTAAGACAGTTAGTTCTAGACATCCTTCTGGTAAAAAGCTTTATGAGTTTGCAGACATCATCATTGATAACCATGGAGTTGTTGGTGATGCTTGTGTAGAGATCAAAGGAGTTAAACAAAAGGTTGCTCCTACATCTAGTGTGATTGCTTGCGTTGTCATGAACTCAATCCTAGCTGCATTAACTCAAAAGTTAGTAGACAATGGAATGGAGAATCCACCTATCTTCTATAGTGCTAATATTGATGGTGGCGCAGAGCTTAACCAAAAGCTATATGAAGAATATAAGGATTCTATCCACTATAAGTTTTAACTAATAAGGTCCACATTGTGGGCCTTATTTAATGGATATAATTTAGAAATGATTTTTTGTTTATTTATAGCATCTTAGAGGATTATAGATAGAAAAGTGCTTATATTTCTCCAAGATGCATGTTTTTAAGGTAGTTTTGGAGGATTATAGAGCATTTTTGACATTTAGATACAAAATACAAAGTTGGTATTAACAGCCTTATAATAATGAACCTTTTCAATGCCCAAAAGAAAAGTGAGTAAGATGTTATGAACATCTTACTCTATATAGGTAACCAATGATAGAAAGTCTAGAAAGGAGGTAGGGTGGTTTAGGAGAAAACAACTAAACCACCCCCTAGAAGTTTGTAAACAATTTAAGATATATGTAAATAATTAGAATTTAAACAAGGGAAGCTAGTACTTATTCTAGAACGGTTGGTGATAATTATTATTAGAAACAAGCACTAGCTTTGTAACTTTATTATACTGCTATAGAATGATTTTTGTCAGTGATGAATATTAGAAAGTTATATTAACATACCTTATATTTAATAATGGTTGTACAATTGTATCAAATTTGTGGGAAATAAAAGTCGCTTTGAAAGCGACCATATTTTTAGTTTCTTTTAGTATACTAATATTACAAAGAAAACAGAGCACACACACTTAAAGAAAAAAAGTTCTACCAAATGTTAGAAACTCAAACTTATTATGAGGCTCTAATTTCTATAGGTGATGCTTTTATAAGCCAGTGATAAAACAGGTATAATGAGTATAAGTCTCATGATTAAATAAAGATAAGGAAGGTGATAATAATGCCTGAAAATCAAAATGTAGAATGGAAAAGAATTTGGAAAGACGAGTATTTAGAATGGATTTGCGGATATGCTAATGCGCATGGCGGCAAAATTTTCATTGGTTGTGATGATGATGGAAATATAGTTGGTTTATCTAACGCTCACAGGCTGCTTGAAGATATACCAAATAAAGTTAAAGATTCTATGGGAATAATTGTTGGTGTGAATCTTTATGATAAAAATGGAAAAGAATACATTGAGATTGATGTTCCATCTTATCCGATAGGTATTTCGTGTAAAGGTGTCTATTACTATAGAAGCGGTAGTACACGACAAATATTGACCGGTCCTGCTTTAGAAGCGTTTTTAATGCGTAAGCGTGGTGCTACTTGGGACAACCTTCCTTTACCAGCTTTTTCTTTAAATGATATTGATGATAGCGTAGTAGAACATTTTAAGCAATGGGCCACTAAAAAAGGGCGTATAGATAAGAATGTGCTAGATGAGCCCAAGGATGTGCTAATGGAAAAGTTGCATCTAACTAACGGAAATTATTTGACTAATGCTGCAATGCTTCTTTTTGCAAAAGATCCAGAAAAATGGCAACTTGGAGCATATGTAAAAATTGGTTTTTTTGAAAACGATGCTGATTTATTATATCAAGATGAGATTCATGGTTCTATTTTGGAGCAAATCGATAAAACAATTGAGCTTGTATATTTAAAGTATATGAAAGCGAAAATTTCATATGAGGGTATGCAACGAATTGAACGCTATTTTGTACCAGAAGAAGCTTTGCGTGAAGCTTTATTGAATGCATTATGCCATAAACAATATCAGTCTGGCGTTCCAATTCAGATTAGTGTATATGACGATAGAATGTATATAGCAAACTGTGGGTGTTTACCAGAAAACTGGACATTAGAAAACTTGATGCGTAAGCATGCTTCTAGTCCTTATAATCCAAATATTGCCCATGTCTTTTATTTAGCTGGTTTTATAGAAAGCTGGGGACGAGGAATTGAGAAAATTTGTTCTGCCTGCAAGAAAGATGGTGTTCCTCAACCAGCTTATACAATTAACCCAGGTGACATTATGATTGAGTTTAAAGCACCTGAAGATAGAGTTATTCGTTTGGATATGGTGACTGATAGGGTGACTGATAGGGTGACTGATGATGAACGTACATTGTTGTCGCTTCTTATTGAAGACCCTGGATATACAGTTTCTCAACTTTCTGAAAAAATGGAAGTTAGTAGAAAAACAGTAGCTCAAAAAATGAAAAAACTAAAAGAAAAAGACATAATTGAGCGTATTGGCTCTGACAGAAAAGGATATTGGAAAATTAATAACAAATATTAATTACAATCAAATTTCCCTTGACTAACCATTATATAAATCGCCATCATTAGCATAGGGTGAATGATAGGGTGAATGATAGGGTGAATGATAGGGTGAATGATAGGGTGAATGATAATAATGCCCTCTATTAGTGATGCAACTAGTAAAGGGTGTTATTAATGTTAAGTAATTATAAAAGTCTTTTATAAAATGTCTAGAGTAGTATTAATTTGATATGACAACAACCACTTCGCATTATCATATTCAGTATTCTTAACAAAATAACTCAAGTAGTAGTTGAGTCTTAACTTTAATTTTGTATCTTAACCTAAATAAAGTTAAGATACACAAAACAAGTTATGATATAAATAAAGTATGAGCAATCGTTTATCATTTTATAATTTATTGACAGAAGAAGAGAAAGAGTTAGTAAAGAACAATACTATAGAAAGAACATACAAGAAAGGTTCTATAGTCTTTAATAATAGTTCGTCATGCCTTGGACTAGTTAACGTATTAAAAGGACAAATAAGAGCCTATCTTGTTTCTGATGAAGGTAAGGAAGTAACCATCTTTAAACTAGATAGTGATGATCAATGTGTTCTATCAGCATCATGCATTATTAAACAAATTACTTTTGATACTCAACTTATTGCCAATGAAGACACAGAAGTATTAATTGTTCCTGCTAATGTAATTGAACAATTAGCTTATCAAAATATAGAACTTAGATGCTACTTGTATGAGAGGGCATTAGATAGGTTCTCTGATGTAATGTGGAATATGCAAGAGTTATTGTTTAAAGGCTTAGATAGTAGGGTAGCTAACTATTTAATAAATCAATATGAAAGAAATGATTCTACTATTATTAAAGTAACTCATGAAGAAATTGCGAATGATATTAATTCAGCAAGAGAGGCAGTAACTAGAATACTTAAACTGTTTGTACAAGATGGGTTAATTAAACTACAAAAGGGTAGTATTGAAATTATTGATGTTGATGCTTTGTATGATATTTAATTGATTTTGCAACGAATAAACCACTTTGATCGTTTGCGTTACAAAATATTGCTTCATTTTTAAAATTAGCATTATCATTTAGTCATAGAAGGTAAAGTAAATGAAAGAAAATCGAGAATTATTAAACGAAATACTAGAAGACATTAAACATGATATGAGTGATGAAGAAATTATCGACTTATTGGCTGATAGTAAGATTTCTAAGAAACCAGAAGAGAAGTATACACTAGGTCAAAAAGCTGCTGATAGTATCGCTAAGTTTGCAGGTAGTTGGGCCTTTATCTTTTCCTTTACTGCAGTATTGATTATCTGGATGCTAGTAAATGTTATATTGGCATCTAAAGCCTTTGATCCATATCCATTTATTCTATTAAATCTTGTATTGTCTTGTGTTGCTGCTATACAGGCACCACTTATTATGATGAGTCAAAATAGACAAGAAGAGAAAGATAGACATAGAGCTGAAAATGATTACAAGGTTAATCTTAAGACCGAAATTATGATTGAAGACTTATATGATAAAGTTAATCATATAGTTGAGAAGATAGATAAATTAGAAAAAAGAATTAAGTGAAAAGAAGACGCTAATTGCGCCTTCTTTTATGAAACTTGTGCTTGTAATAATTGATTATCATCAATTAGATTTGTCATACTCTTAGTGCTTATCAATAGAGTTGAAGTATTATGCAGTAATGCAGAAGCTGATGGTTGTAATATACCTAGGACACTTCCTAGTATCAATAATGAATTAAAGCCAATGATTTCATGATAATTCAAATCAATTCTATTAACTAATTTTTCACCTAATATACGAAGGGTAACTAGATTTAATAAGTCTGATGAAGAAATGGTAACATCGGCAACTTCTTTGGCGATGTCAGCTCCTGTGTTTATCGCAATGCCAACATCAGCAGCACTTAAGGCAGGGGAGTCGTTGATACCATCTCCTATCATAATCACTACTTTGCCATTTTCCTTTTCCTTATTAACATAATTAGCTTTATCATCAGGTAATACTTCAGCATGGTATTCATCAACACCCACTTCATTGGCAATATACTTAGCAGTCTTTTCATTATCTCCAGTCATCATTACTATCTTTTCAATACCAAGATTATGTAAGGCTTCTATAGTTCTACTTGCCTCAGGACGTACTGGATCTGAAATGCAGATAACTGCTACTAGCTTTCCTTTTAAGGCTAAATATAGATGTGAATACTCATTGGAAATGGAATTGAATTTATCTTGTTCATTTTCAGGGATTGTGCATCCTTCATCTTCAAAGACAAAATGATAACTTCCAATAACAACCTTCTGCCCATTTACAGTGCTCTTAATACCATGAGCCACTGTATATTCAACTTTTGAATGATATTCATTATGATCTAGACCTTTTTGTTTAGCTTCTTTAACAACGGCATTAGCTAAAGAATGTGGAAAATGTTCCTCTAAACACGCTGCCAATCTTAACATCTCATCACTATCATTGCCACCAAAAGGAATAACATCTACAACAGTTGGAGTAGCATAAGTTAGAGTTCCAGTTTTATCAAATACAATCGTATTCGCCTTAGCAACAGCTTCTAAGAATTTACCACCCTTAACCGTTATATTATATTGACTTGATTCTCTCATTGCGGACAATACAGCTATTGGAATTGATAACTTTAGGGCACAAGAGAAGTCAACCATTAATACAGCTAAAGCCTTAGTTGTGTTTCTTGTAAATAAATAAGTTAAACAACTAGCTAAGAAAGTATATGGAACTAAATGGTCTGCTAGCTTAGAAGAATAATCTTCACTCTTGGACTTTAGTTTCTCACCGCTTTCAATCATTTCCATAATACGATTGTATTTACTTTGACCACTTAACTTGTCAACTTCAAAGATGCATTCGCCTTCTTCAACAACGGTACCAGCATAAACATAGCTTCCTTCTTTCTTTATGATTGGTAAAGATTCTCCAGTTATTGAAGCCTGATTTATACTTGCCTCACCACTTAGAACAACACCATCAAACGGAACAATATTTCCTGTTCTAACAATAATTTGATCATTTAGTTGAACATCATTAACATCGATAAGTACTTCACCTTCATTGGTTTTTAACCATACTTTTTCAATATGTAAGGACATGGCACTAGCTAAGTCAGCTACAGATTTCTTGTGGGTCCATTCTTCCATTATTTCGCCAATTCTCAACATAAACATAACGGAAGAAGAAGTATTATAGTTACTTTGTAACATAGATACACTTACTGCCGTAGCATCTAGTACGGGAACGGTTAAACCGTTAGTAAATAAGGCCTTAAGTCCTTCTTTAATGTACTTGAATGAATTGATGAGGGTTAAAAAGTTTTTGATTGGAAGAGGGAAAAAGAATTTTGTAATATAGTGGATACATACTGTGTTCACTAGTTTATTCTCATATTTCCTGTTTAATTCTCTTGTTGTATGAGTGGGCACAAGACTTAAATTATTAATGTCTTTCATGTGAAATGAGGCAAAGGCATTAATAATTTCATTAATATCGCCTCTAAACAAAACAACAACGTCACTTGTTCTATCAAATACTTGAACATCTTTTACTTGTGGTATATTTCTAAAATAATACTCTATAATATCTGCTTCTTTTAATGACATGTTGTTATGGAAAAGATGCACTCTTAATCTATTTTTTGATTTATATAAAATTTTACATTTCATAGTAGTAATTCCTAATAAAGAAGCCACCATTGTGGCAGCTTCTTTTAATTCTTATCTTCAATAAGTTCTTCGCTCTCTTTTTTAGCTCTAGCGTCGTTAATGTCCTTAGCCATTGCTAAGATGTCTTCAGCATTTTCACGTACTGTTGTTACAGTTGTCATAACGCTTTCTTTTGCGCGTAAGGCTGCTGCAGTAGTGTGTACATATACATTCTTAGCATCTTTGCTGCTTAATGCTTTGATACCTGCTGTACCAAACAAAGTACCTAATGCGAAAGCTCCTAATTTATTCAATTTCATAAATTTACTTCCTTTCTTTTTTCACACTTAAGTTAGCACATGATAACTTAAAATTCAATATTTTTTTGTGACTTAATCACATACATATCCTTTAATAAGTATTATGATAAGGGTGTAAAAAGAAAGAAGGTACATTAAAATGAGTCAAATTAATGAAAATGTAAATATTGAAAACTTTAAAGAAGAAGTATTAGACAGCGATATTCCTGTGCTAGTAGACTTCTATGCGACATGGTGTGGTCCATGCAAGATGTTATCTCCAATCTTACATGAGATTGCTGATGAACATGATGAATTCAAAATCTGCAAAATTGATGTAGATGCTCACATGGATCTAGCTGCTAAATACAATGTTGCTAGTATTCCAACATTACTTGTATTTAAGAATGGTGAACTAGTTAATAGACAAACAGGCTTTAGATCTAAGGCTGATGTGGTTGATTTGTTAAAGTAAAACTTCCATATACTGTCTAACAATATTAGACACATGAAAAAGTTCAGCATACTCAAAAAGAAGATGAAGATTCTTATCTCTTCTTTTAGAGTATGTTTTTAATACGGTGACAAATACAACTCCTAATCAAATCAACAATAGTTCTTTCTAAGTCATACATTGGTATTTGATTGCCATAATTATCGATAGCCATTTTTTCCAATATCATTTTATTTATCAGTGATATAAAATCATCAAGATTAAGGTAATAATAGGGGCATAATTGCTGACAGTTAAAATAGCATCTGATACAATTTAGACAGTTAGCAATAGCTAACTAACGATTTATATAAGAAATATTATTATAAAAGAATATAAAAAGGAGGATTTCTATGTCGTTAATTAATAAGGAAGTAAGTGACTTTTCACTACAAGCATTTCAAAACAATGAATTTAAAACAGTAAGTAAAGCTGATTTAAAGGGAAAGTGGAGCGTGTTCTTCTTTTATCCTGCAGATTTTACCTTTGTTTGCCCAACTTAATTAGAAGATTTGGCAAATAAGTATGAGGAATTCAAAAAAGTAGGATGTGAAATCTATTCGGTATCATGTGATACACATTTTGTACATAAGGCATGGCATGATACATCTGAAAGAATTAAAAAGATTCAATATCCTATGCTAGCTGATCCTACCCATGCGCTTTCTAAAGATTTTGAAGTATATATTGAAGCAGATGGTGTTTCAGAGCGTGGTACTTTTATCGTAAATCCAGATGGTAAGATTGTAGCTTATGAGGTAAATGCGGGAAATGTCGGCAGAAATGCAGATGAACTATTCCGTAAAGTACAAGCAAGCCAGTTTGTATACGAACATGGTGATGAGGTTTGCCCAGCAAAGTGGCAACCTGGAGCAGAGACTTTAAAACCGAGCCTTGACTTAGTTGGACAGCTCTAAGCTTAAATAGGAAATTACGGCATCGGTAAAGAGTTAACCGGTGCCGTTTTTGAAAGAAAGGATTTATTATGGATAATTTATATGATGTTGTTGTGGTTGGTGGAGGCCCTGCAGGGCTCACTGCATCCTTGTACCTTGCCAGAGCGAAATATAGAGTACTTGTCGTAGAAAAAGAACAAATTGGAGGCCAGATTACCATCACTTCTGAGGTAGTAAACTTTCCAGGAGTTTATAAGGCAAGTGGCAAAGAATTGACAGAAACTATGAGAAAACAGGCGGAAAACTTTGGAGCTGAGTTTATGCTAGCAGAGGTAAGTGGATTTGATTTCTCAAAAGAAATTAAGAAGGTTATTACAAGCAGAGGAGAAATTTCATGTTTTGGAATTCTTCTTGCGACAGGAGCACATCCTCGAAAAGTAGGATTTGATGGTGAAGAAAAGTTCAAGGGTCATGGAGTGGCATATTGTGCTACATGCGATGGAGAATTTTTTACTGGTAAAGAGGTGTTTGTCATAGGAGGAGGCTTTGCGGCTGCAGAGGAGAGTGTATTTCTAACAAGATACGCAAAACATGTTACAGTTTTGGTTAAAGGAGATGATTTTACCTGTGCGGAAAGTACTGCAGAAGCAACTAAGAATCATGAAAAGATAACAGTGCTTACCAATATCAGCGTGCTTAGTGCTCAAGGGGATACAGCCTTGCGCAGTTTGAAATATAAAAACGATAAGACAAATGAAATAACAGAATTTCGAGCAGAAGAGGGAGATTCGTTTGGAATTTTTGTTTTTGCGGGATATGAGCCAGAAACAGAACTTGTAAAGGATTTTGTAAAATTAAATGAACAAGGCTATGTTATAACAGATGAACAACAAAAGACCAATATTGATGGATTGTATGCAGCTGGAGATGTCTGTGTTAAAAACTTGCGTCAGGTGGTTACTGCTGTTGGTGATGGAGCTTTGGCAGCTACGGAATTGGAACGATATGCAGCGAGAATGCATAAGATTACAGGGTTAAAACCTCAGATTAAAGAAGTGGCTATAGCGTCTGAAAAAGAACATAAAGTAATAGCTAATTCTTTGTTTGATGAAGAAATGACATCACAGCTAAATACCGTGTTTTCTAAGATGGAACATCCACTACGATTAAAGCTTTATCTAGATTCAAAGCCATTATCCGAGGAACTAAAAAACTATGTAAATGAAATGGCAAAGCTTACAGATAAACTCTTGGTAGAGCTTGTTGAAAATCATACAGAAAGCGAGACCCCGTGTGTCAGGATTTTCAAATATGATAACTCGGATACGGGTTTGGCCTTTCATGGTGTGCCAGGAGGACATGAATTTACATCTTTTGTGCTAGGACTATACAATGCAGCGGGACAAGGCCAGACTATACATGATTCTGTTAGAGAAAGAATTGTGAAGATCAATCAAAAGGTGGATATGCAAATATTGGTTTCACTTTCATGTACCATGTGTCCCGAATTGGTAACAGCTGCACAGAAAATCGCAACATTGAATCCGCTTGTTAAAGCTGAGGTTTATGATATTAATCACTTTGGTGACAAGAAACAGACCTATAACGTTATGAGTGTTCCATGTCTTGTGATCAATGGGGATAAGGTATTCTTTGGAAAGAAGAATATTGAACAGATATTGGACTTGATTTAAGTGTATAACTAGTGAATCAAGTAATGTTACTTAATCACATACAGAACTTTTGATATTTATTAAAACAAGTGTGTTAGACAGCGCTAGTAGACTTCCATGTTTCGTGGTGTGGACCATGTAAGATGTTATCACAAATCTTAGATGGAATTTAAAATCTGCAAAATAGATGTTGATGCTCACATGGATTTAGCTGCTAAATACAATGTTGCCAGCATTCCAACATTACTTGTATTCAAGAATTGTGAACTAGTTAATAGACAAACAGGCTTTAGTTCTAAGGCTGATGTGGTTGATTTACTAAAATAGTAATTATAAATGGCACTACATTTGTAGTGCCATTTATGCTATTTTGTCCAATAATATTTTAATATTGTTTATAGTATCTTCGTATGAGATACCTTGCACGTAAGCAAACTTCTTTTGATATTCGTTCCAACGGTTTTCTAAGACATCACTATTGCTTATGGTATTGATTAAAAGATTGCTGTTTTTAATCAAATTAATAGTGTTACGTTTTTTTGCAAGTTGCATAAAACGTTTCTTTTAAAACATCAACGTTAATAGTATTTTCGTACATCGAAAACAAAACATAGATGTCATAAAAATCTCTCATTCTAGTGTTAAGCAATTCTCTATTAAGAATAGCTTGAAGTTTTTCAGCTAAGATGGTTTCTAGATTATAAGACAGTAAAGTAGCTGTGCGATCTTCTAATAAGAAATTATACTGATACTCTATCGCTCTAGGAGTTATAACATCTCCAGTTGAAATATCTATTTTAATTGGCGTGATTAAACCATCCATGATAACGTTTAAAGTGAAACGAATACCTGGGTATTCCATTTCATCCATAATTGTAGAAGAATCTTTAACTTCAAAAGACACTCCATCACCAATATCGATTTTGCATATATCATCTATCATTCTCTTTGCATCGTTTTCTGAAATGCTTTGGTTTTTAATAGTACTATCGATGTCTAGCGTTGAACGTAGAGATATACCAACCAAAGAGGTCACTAGAATACCACCTTTGATTATGAAATTATCTTTATATTTTGAAACAGAAGCTCTTTCAATAAATCTCTCCATCATATATAAACGCATTAAAAGACGTGGATCCGCGTTATTTTCCTTTGCATGATTTTTGATTCTTCCCTTTAGTTGTTCCTTTGTAAGAGCTATATTATAAAAGTACCTCCATATATTGACGAACTATATTATCAACATTAAATAATTCGGCATATTCCATTAATAAACGCAAATTTTTATCTTTTTTTCGGGCATAAGACTTTAACACTGTAACAAATTCATTAATTTCTATACTATTTCTACTTCTAAATAAATCAATGATTGTTCTTTCTAAGTTATACATTGGTACTTGATTACCATAATTATCAGTAACCATGATTTTGCCAACATCTAATAGCTCTTTCTTTACAGTATAGACTTTGCAATTCATACTTGCCTTTAATCTATGAGCGTTATATCCACTATAAATGGTTAAGGTATTAACGATTGGCTCTCTATCGCATAAGTCATGATAATAGAAAGCTTCATCATGCGAGAATACCGCCTTAGGACATCTTTGATGAAGTACATATAGATTATCTACCCAAGTATCTTTATTAGAATAAAAACCTCTATAAAGTTGATATACGCCACTATCATTAACATATTGGTAAAAATTCCATTTAGATACACCATTTTTCTTAGCGATTGATGGCGTAAGATAGTCAAAATTTTTAAGAATTTCATTTGTTTTGTTCATATAATCATCATCCCTTCGTGCTTATATTGTAAACGAAATAAGCACGCTTGTCTAATTTTGAGAATTAGAAGCATTAATTACCGACAACCACACTATAAATGTATTCGAATTATAGTGCGATTGTCGAAGATTAATATTTTGATTAAAGCCTATGTTGACATAAGAATAAAACATGATTAGAATTAAATCAGTTAGCAAAGACT
>OIYG01000691.1_pt1 | contig 30996 bp, 34 predicted proteins | sample 1587861 | NCBI WGS metagenome assembly OIYG01 (sample SAMN03283272) | human gut metagenome | biome: human-associated habitat; material: feces | host: Homo sapiens | place: Peru | collected 2012 | reverse complement strand
CCTCAATCTTACCACCAGCTGTTAATGCAGTTCCATCATAAACCTTCTTTGCAGATTCAGTTGTTACTGTATAAGCCTTAGGTGTGATTTCGTATGTTCTTGTTACTGTTCCCGTGTAGTTACCAATACCTGTAATTGTTACTGTGATTGTTCCAGTTACATTTCTGAAATCAGATGTTGAATATTCTACTGTGTAATCAGTACCTTCAACCAATGCATTTCCTTCTTTATCTGTAACTGCAGGAGACCACTTGTGTTCCTTACCATCATATACTTTGTTACTTGGCTTATTGATTGTAACACCACTGTAGTTAGGATTTGGATTGTCTGGATCTTTACCTGGATCGATTGTCTGTTCTGTTACTGTTAAATCACCGATAGATTCTTTTTCAAGTTTGTAGTTTGTCTCAATAGCTGATCCATTCCACTTCAAGCTATATGTGTTCTTTGAAGTACCTTTGTTAGTTTGAGAACCAGTTACCTTGAATTCTACATCTTCACCATCAACGATACCTTCAATCTTACCACCAGCTGTTAATGCAGTTCCATCATAAACCTTATTTGCAGAATCTGTTGTCACTGTATATGCCTTAGGTGTGATTTCATAAGTTCGAGTTACTTTTCCCGTGTAGTTTCCAATACCTGTAATTGTTACTGTGATTGTTCCAGTTACATTTGTGAAATCAGATGTTGAGTACGTTACTTCGTAATCTTTACCTTCAACCAGTGCATTTCCTTCTTTATCTGCAACTGCAGGAGACCACTTGTGTTCCTTACCATCATATACAGAGTTACTTGGCTTATTGATTGTAACACCATTATAGTTATTTTCTGGATCTTCTGGATCAATAGACTGTTGAGTTACTGTTAATGTTCCTACTGCTTCACTAATTTGATAGTTAGTAGACTTAGCTGTTCCATTCCACTTGATTGAATATGTATTCTTAGAATTTCCAACTTCTGTCTGACTACCTGTAGTAGTAAATGTTGCAGTTTCTTTGTTTACAAATCCACTGATTGTGCCTTCAGCCGTTAATGGAGTACCATCATAAACCTTATTTGCGCTTGGCGTTGTTACTGTCAATGTGGCTGGAGTAATAGTGATTGAACCAGGAACTTTCGTAATCTTCAACTTATTCGTTACATCTTTACCTTCTGCATTCTTAATAACTAATGTATCACATGTTGCTTCTATAGCAGTTGTTACATCCGTAGCAGTAGCACTCGATGTTGCTTTTTCTAAAGAATATCCTGTTGGTAGAGCACTAACTGTAACCTCAGTACCATGAGCTAATCCATCGTATGTATATGAAGAATGTTTTGTTGTAACTACGATTTCATTTTCATTTTCAGTTACCGTTAACGTTCCAACTGTTTCACTAATTTGATAGTTAGTAGATTTAGCTGTTCCATCCCATTCGATTGAATATGCATTCTTAGAATTTCCAACTTCTGTCTGACTACCTGTAGTAGTAAATGTTGCAGTTTCTTTGTTTACAAATCCACTGATTGTGCCTTCAGCCGTTAATGGAGTACCATCATAAACCTTATTTGCGCTTGGCGTTGTTACTGTCAATGTGGCTGGAGTAATTTTATAAGTTCTATCAAATGTTCCAGTATAGTTACCTTTACCAGTAATTGTGATTGTGATTTCACCAACATTTGTAAAGTCTGTTGTTGAATACGTTGCATCATAATCTGTTTCAGCTGATAAAATTACATCTCTAAAAATATCTTTGACTTCTAATACTTCCTTATGTTCAAGTCCATCATATACATGACCCTGTGGATCACTAACTGACATATTTTGATCATCCGGATTAATTGACTTAGGTATAATACTCAATGTACCTTCATTCTTAGAAATGTCATAGTTATTAATATTAAATTTAGTACCAACTGTATATTCAATTGCATTTGTTACTGGACTATCTTTGACTTCAGTTACTGTTCCAATTGCTTGAACACTAGTTACTTCATCATTTACAAATCCATCACCACCAACTATTACATTCGGTCTAGTTAATGGAGTACCATCATAAGTCTTAGAACCACCTTCACTAGTTAATTTGACTTGACGTTTCGTGATAGAATAAGTTTTATTTACTGTACCGACATAGTTGCCTTTACCAGTAATTGTAATTGTGATTTCACCAACATTTGTAAAGTCTGTTCTTGAATAAGCTACATCATAATCCTTTCCAGATTCTAATGTCTTGTCTAACTCCGCATCTCTAACAACTAGTACTTCTTGATGTGGGTTACCATCATACAAATGACCTTGAGGATCACTAACTGTGATTTTTTGATCTTCTGTATTAATTGACTTTGGCGTAATCATCAAATATCCGTCGGTTACTGTAAATGTTACGTTACTAAAATTAGAACTGTTATTTTTAAACTGTTCATCAGCCAATCCCATGTTATATGTACCGGCATCTGTACCTTTAGCAACTTTATTTCCACTAAATGTGAAATCATCTTCATGATATTTATCATTATTAATTGTAACTGTATAGCCTTCAACCTGATGTTCATTACCATCATATCCAACTGTATCAGTTGCACCAACGATTTGAACTTGAACTTCAGTTTCCACTGCAGTAATACTTAACTTACCTTCATTCTTAGTAATCTGATAGTTATTTTCATTGAATTTTTCGTTTGGAGTATAAGTAATTGTATTTGTTACTTCACCATCACTAACATTAGTAACAGATCCAGTAGCTTTAATATCTTTTACTTCACCATTTACAAATCCATCACTACCAATTGCTACATCTGGTTTAGTTAATGCAGTTCCATCATAAGTCTTAGAACCACCTTCACTAGTTAGTGTAACTTGACGTTTTTTGATTGTTAAAGTTCCGTTTTGTTTTGTAATAACAACACGATCCGTAACATCCTTACCATCCTTAGTAACTGTTGCTTCACCAGTAATTACATTGTTATAAGTACCAGCATCAGTACCACTAACAGATGCGCTTAATCCAGATACTGTATAACCATCAATTGTTAATGAGTTAAATCCATCTACTACATGATTATTTCCATCATAAGTAACTTCATCACTCTTAGCTACAACTGTAATCTTGGCTTTTTCAACCCAAACTGCATATAGAACGTTTTCACCATTTGCGTCAATATTGATTGTCTGTCCATCTGCATAAGTTGCATTTCCTGTACTAGAATCAGCCCAACCTGCAAAGTAGTATTCTTTACCTTCTTCTACTGGAGCGCTAAAGCCTAATGAATCATGAGCTTCAATTTCTACTGCCTCATTATTCATGACATCAACTCTTTTAGCTGTACCAATTCCATTACCAGGATTATAAGTCAATGTTGTAGAAGTTTCTGCATTACCCCAAGTTGCCGTTAAGATAATCTGATTATTCTTATTCGCAATATCCTTGTTTACTTCAAATGACTGTCCAGGCTTATAAACGTTTCCATTTAATTCCCAACCTAAGAATTTCTTACCTGAAGTAGTCGTTGCATTACCAGCTACGGTAACCTTAGCTCCACCAGCATAAACCTTATCATCTGTAGGAACAGTTGCACCTGTTTCAGTACCAGGCTTATAAACAACTCTTAATTCACCTTTGTACAACCATTTACCAACGATACTTGTATCTCTAGTAATTGTGTTATTTGTATTGAATACTTCAGAAGTAATATTTCCATTACCATCCGCATAATACCAACCCGCAAATGAATATTCATTGATTGTTGGAATACTTGGTAATACTGTACTTGCTACTGTACCAGCTTCAACCTTCTTAGTATCCTTATCTACTGTACCCTCAGGATTATTCAAGTTATAAGTTAAGTTGATCTTCTTAGCTGTCCATTTTGCGTATAGCGTAACATTTTGAGCTGGCATCTTCTTACCAGTAAAGTTATATGCTTCACCTTCACAAAGTTCGTTTTCATACCATCCATCAAATACATAATATTCTGGAAGTGAACTAGGTCTTGTAGGTGTATAGTTCTCACTTGAAATACTTTGTTCATACTTCTTAGAAGCACTCTTATCTACTTTACCATTGTTGATAAACTTCAAGTCATAAGAATTACGTGTATAGTAGAACTTAGCTCCATTATATTTTTGGCCAATTCTTGCACTAATACTTTCGTTTAATGTAAATCCCTTTAAAGGGTATAAATCTTCTTTAGTGATTGTAATATTACTACCATACATTTTATCCGTGTGATCTAATCTATATTTAATACCGCCTACAGTAATACTCGAATTTTCACCTGGAAGTATTTCTACATAATACAATGCTTCACAATAATAATTGCCAGTTTGTGGACCATAGAACTTCGCACCACCTAATGGCATGGTATTAATATTTGCTTGATATGTTGAACCATTATCTTTAGTAGACCATGTTGAACTACCACTATAAGTCGGCCATTGTTTACTAATATCTTGACCATACTTAGCCGTAATTCTTAAATTCTCATATTCTTTAGAAGGTGTTACTGGTCTACCCCTCCAATCGTAAGTAGTGTAAGAATAGAACTTAACTTCATACACATTTCTCTTATAGTAAACACTAACGATTGTAGAGCCATCACCCTTAATTATCTTTTTAGTAACTGACTGTGCAGTAAATCCATCATAAGATTTTGCCTTTGCGTTTGCTTCTGTTCCAGTAAGACCAGTTTTGTTTTCAGATACATGGAATGAATATCCATTATCATCGGCATTTTCCCACCAGTGAATAACTGTATAGCTAACTTCTTTTGCTTTCCAATGAGCTTTTAATGTCATCGGAGAACTAACTGCTGCACCATTGTCAACCTTAGTTGTTCCATCATACCAACCATCAAATGTGTAACCAGGCTTTGTAGGTGTTGTTTGATCATTTAGAGAGATTTTGTCAAATACGAATTGAGAATCAATTGCGCTTCCACCATCTGAATCAAAAGTTACCCAATATCCTTCTTTAATAATCGCATATACATTTACAGAAGTACTTCCATCTGGAACTGTAATTTTATCTGCAATATTTGTAGTGCCATTCTTTTTTTCTGCCCAACCAACTAATTTGTGAGTTGCGTCAACATCATAAGATACATGTGAGTAATCATGACCATAGTGGTCTGCAACCTTTTCTGTACGCATGATCTGTGTTCCTTCTGGATTATAGAAGTAAACATATAATGCGTCTTCGTATTTTGCAGTAATTGTACGAGTTTCAGTCTTAGTAATTGTCTGTACACCAAAGCCTTCAAACTTAGATCCATTTTCTTGCCATTCCACAAATGCTTTTCCAGCAATATCTGGAGCCGTTGGAGTAATCAATGTATCACCCGTTTTAACGATTTGTGTACTTACTGTATTACCTTCGGCAACAAAGCTAAATGTTGTCAATTCGACTTTCTTTTCACCCGTAATAACATAAATTGAGAAGTGATTTGCATCAAAGCTTTGTGTATTTGCAGCAACCTCTGTTACTGTACTTGCATCATCAGTAACATGGTAAATATTTACTTCTTCACCACCGACTGCTACATTTTCAAAGCTAACATTAACAATTCCATTTGGTTGAATTTCGATACCATCTGCATTCACGATCGTAATATCCAGAGCTATAGCTGAATCAACCTCTTTATCCTTTTCCGTAACTGTTTCTTCAACAGCGTTCAAAATAGCTTTTCTTGTAACACGCTTAACGATTAATTGTGCACCACTTGGTAAAACACCTTCGGCCGCCGTTACATGAACGGTTACGTTTCCAGCTGTAGCACTCATATCAAATGCAGGATACTCTGGTAATTCTTCCTTCGCTTCTGGGTCTGCCTCAGCATCTTCTTCTGTTTTTTCTTCAGTTTTGTTTTCTTCTTGAGCTTCATTTGCTTCTGGGTGCGATTCTGTCATTACCTTCTGGTAAACAAATTTCACACTTGTCAAATCTGAAGTCACATTTAAATTTGCCTGGGCTGCAGCTACGATTTGTGAATCATTCATAACTACATCTTTTAGGGTATAACCATCAAAATTCAACATCACACTAGCATCCGAATTCAAGTTGTAATCGATCTCATACTCATGAGTGGTAGCATCTCTTAATATTGTTCCATCTTCCGCTACATAACTTAATGTTACAGACTTTGTTTCGGGCACTTGTACAAACTCTTCCTCTGCATCTGTTGCAGGCATTTCAGTTTGTTCGACAGCCACTTGCTGCGAAGTATCTTCAACCGTTACCGGTTCTTGTTCTTGGGTTTCTTCTATTATTGGTTCTTCTGATAGAGTATTCGCATAGTAAGTATCTGCCAATCCGAACTGAACAGCCATCGCAAGCGACAACATGATCGCCGATGCTCTCTTCAAGTTCTTCAACATATTCAATTTTCCTCCTTTTCTATTCTTAGATAGTTACCCTTCCCATCTACAACTAAAGTATAAAATTATTAAGGTTATAGAACGGTTATAAAATCACTAACTTTGCCTTTTTTGTTACACAATTTTCAACACTTTTCAAAAATAAAAAGCCATCCAATTTAGGATGACTTAACGATTATTGATTTTTGTTTCTACATCAATCTCATAAGGAAGCTGTACAAGCTTTACTCCCGCCTCATGAAACATACGCTTACTGGCAATATTGCCTTCAGTTCCATCATACTTATCACTTTCATATACTACGCAAGAAATACCAGCCTGAATAATGGCCTTTGCACATTCGTTACAAGGAAATAACGATACATATAAAGTACAACCATGAAGGTCTTGAATACTATTTAAAATCGCATTCAATTCGGCATGTACAACATAAGGATACTTAGTCTCAAGAAATTCACCATCTCTTTGCCAAGGAAACTCCTCATCTTCACAACCATAAGGAAAACCATTGTATCCAAGTCCAACCACTCGCTTTTGTGGATTGACAATACAAGCTCCTACACGCGTATTTGGATCTTTTGAACGCTTTGCACTCAAATGAGCCATGCCCATAAAATATTGATCCCAACTTAATACATCATCACGCATTATTCTTCCCCTTCTCTAAGTTCATTTAAAACTCTTTCAAAAGTAGGTTCTAAACCAATCTCAAAACGCATCTTTTCATTTGTCGTAGGATGCACAAACTCCAAAGCACACGCATGCAACAACTGACCATTGGCCTGAATTGTTTTTCTAGGACCATACTTAGGATCTCCTGCGATTGGATGTTCAATATACTGCATATGTACACGAATCTGATGCGTTCTACCCGTCTCTAACTGACACTTGATATACGCAAACTTTTTAAAGTTTTCTAATACTGTAAAATGCGTAATCGCATCCTTTGAATTATTTGCGGTAACCGCCATCTTCTGACGATCCTTATCATCACGACCAATTGGCGCATGAATCGTACCATGCTCATGCGTAAAAGGATTATGTACAATAGCTACATATTCACGATGACACGTTTTATCCTGTAATTGCTGACTTAAAGATTCATGGGCCACATCATTCTTGGCAACAACCAATAATCCTGACGTATCCTTATCAATACGATGTACGATGCCTGGACGCATCACCCCATTGATACCACTCAAATCTTTACAATGATACAACAACGCATTCACTAAAGTTCCAGAATAATGACCAGGAGCTGGATGCACAACCATACCCTTTGGCTTATTGATCACAATAATATCATGATCCTCATATACAATATCCAAATCAATTGGTTCAGGAAGAACTTCCATAGAATCTAGTTCAGGAATAGAAACCTCGATTTCATCTCCTACACAAACTTTATAACTTGCCTTCATAACCTTTTGATTGACCAAGACATTTCCTTCGTCTAATAAATCCTTAATTCTCTTACGTGAAAAATCCAATTTTTCCGCAAGAACCTTATCCAAACGATCCAATTTAGTATCTTCATCTATCTTTAAGATTCTTGTTTCCATCTTGCTTGCTCCTTCTTATCATCTATAAACATACTTACTAATATTAATGCGATACCTACTGTAATACAGATATCCGCTACATTAAATACGGGAAATGGATAGCCAAAAATATAGAAACTAAAAAAGTCTCTTACAAAGCCTAGCGTCATACGATCGATAAAGTTTCCAATAGCTCCCGAAAAAACTAAAGATAAACAAATCTGATAACGCGAATCATTCGTTTTAAAAAACATATATACCATACCAACTAAGGCAATAATGGTAAGTGCGGCAAAGAAACCCATTCCAGCTTCCGCAAACATACTAAAACCTGCCCCTGTATTTCGAACATATGTCAAATAAAAGAAATGATTGATCATTTCAACCGAATCATTTAATGCGATAGACTTCTCAACAGCCCACTTTGTCCATTGATCCAGTCCCAAAGTGACCAACACAATCAATAGTGAAGCCACTGTAGTTTTACCTTTTTTCATATACTTCCCCTTTAAAAAGACTTGTTTTTTCGATGCAAAAATAACATCTTAAAAAACAACCATACACTCATCCCAATCGCAATGATGTACCCAAAAAATCCAAGTGCTGGTATTCCCATAATCATCGGCTTCATCTTTGTCGTACAAATCAAACTTGAACCCACAACCAAAGCGGCAATCAACACACATACAATCAAACGATTCACCATCTGATCAATCTTGGCAAGTGGAGCTTGCGAACCCATTAGATTCAAATTGACCTTGATTTGTCCTCTTTGAACCATCTTCAACACATCACTTGCCTGCACAGGAATATCCACCGAACGAGAAAGCGCATCAATACTACGCTTAAATCCCGACTTAATTTCTTTCTCCCAATCAATTTTTGTCAAACTTGACTTATGACTCATCGCAATCTTCATCGTATTCATATTCGGATCTAAAGCCGTTAACGTTCCTTCAATCGTCATCATAGAACGAGCTAACATACTAATGCCTTTAGGCAAAGAAATCGAATATACATGACAAATTGAAAACATATCCTGAATCAGTTTGGCAACATCAATTTCTGAATATGGAACACTCAAATATTGATTCACAAAACGATCCATATCCGCACAAAAAGCCGTATAATCAATCTCCTTTTTACAATCCCCTATCATCAAGATACAATCCACTAACTTTTGTGTATCCCTCAAGGCAATGGCACGAACAGCCTCCTTCATCGTTTCACGTTCATTCGCATCTAAAGTGCCCATCATACCAAAATCGATCCATACGATTTGATTATCACGAATCCTTAGATTTCCCGAATGCGGATCCGCATGAAAGAAACCATTCTCAATAATTTGTGAAATATAATTAAATGCCAATTTATCCGCTATCTCACTACGATCATATCCAAGCTCATCTAATTCTTTAGAATCATTGATCTCAATACCATCCACATATTCCATCACCAGAATATTCTTTCTTGTATACTCATCATAGATTTTTGGCGCATCAATAAACTTACAATCCTTATAATCATTCTTAAAGCGTTTCGCAAATTGAGCCTCAATCGTAAAATCCATCTCCTGTTTTGCGGTTGTCCAAAATTCATCGATGACCATATCTAGATCCACTACGCTTGATACAATATCTGAAAGATTCAATATCTTAACAGCCTTTCTTAACAAGGCCACATCCCGTTCCATCCACTCATAGATCTTAGGACGCTGAATCTTAAGTACAACTCGTTTTTTAGACTTCAAAGTAGCAGCGTGCACCTGCGCAATAGATGCTGAACCTAGACAAATCTCATCAATACTTTCAAACTCTTCTTGAAATAAATCGCCATACGTCTCTTGAATGATTTGTTCAACCATAGAAAAAGGCATGGGACTTGCCTGCGAGCGAAGCTTCATCAACTCTTTACAATAACGCTCAGAAAATAGATCCTGTCTTGTCGACATAATTTGTCCAATCTTAACGAAAGTAGGACCCAAGTCTTCAAGTATCATACGTAACTTAACGGGATCCATTCCCTTTTGGATATGATGTTTTCTTAATATAGATACAATCTGCGCAAACCTTGCACTCGTTGACATCGTATTCGTATCACTCATCGTTTCACATCCTGCTTTCTACGTAAAGGCGTATTTGTCACTTTACCCCTTTTTAAATTCCTTAGCGAATTTGACTTCTTTTTATCATCCACCAGAATCATTCTCAACAAACGACTCCAGTCTCTATTATTTTTCACCATAACAGTATTTTAACACACTTGTTAAAAATCAAAAAGAAACAGTATAAACTGTTCCTTAATAGTAGTCATCCACCAATGTAATTTTATCCTTTAATGCCTTGCCATATCGAAGACTTACATGAATTTCACCATTCTTTGCACAATACTCATCATAACTCTTCGATTTGAACGTATCAAAAATGGTTTGAAGATTCTTTGACATTTCATAATCATCCATCTGTAAATCCAATTGATCCCCATCCTGCACAACATGAAGCATTTTAGGATATGTGATCACCAATGAATTATTCGGTAATTGATTATCTTCCACCATCTCATCCACAACGACACGTACATCGCCAACCGAACTTAAATACGTTTTTGTATACAAACGACAACGATCTGGCATTGTCGTTGTCATAGTCTGCGTTTCTTGAGACAAATCAATTGGATTTGGACTAATTTGACTCAATTCATACACAAAAGTTCCACAACCAAACACAAATAATAAGATTGAAACAACCAACAATACACCTAACTTACGCATTTGTATCCACCCTCTTAGGCCAAGCACGAACTAACATCAATAGTATTGCCAAACTTCCTAACACAAAGGCAATATCCATACAATATAATCCAGCGCTTGTTGTGGCATACATAGCACTGACATAAATTAACACCACTAAACCAATACCACTACCAATCAAAACACACGCTACAGGAATCATAGCCAAGACTAAGATCACCTTTAAGACATCGGATTCAAGATGTCTTGGCTTTCTTTCATGATACAAAGGACGCTCAGGTGTTGGAGGCAAATCACTCGATTTAATATTATCATTCCAAGTATCTTTGATATCATCCATCACACCCACATTATGTGCATGCAAACGATAACGCTCCACTCTTTTAGCCATGACTTTCACAAAGAAATAAATGGCTAAACATAAATATAGTATGCGACAAAGACTTAACATAAAATCTGTGATCATATAGAATCCGACAAAGAATGAAAAAATCATAGACAATAAAAATTGACATAATATATCAACCACGATGACTTTTCCAATCAACAAAATCAACACTAAAACAATCGCATCAAATAAGATGTGAAAAATTTCATTCATCGAAAAATTACCAAGCTTAGAAAACAATTCCTCAACCTTGGCATACACCTTATCAATCGTTTTATCTGCACGATTAGAGAATGGATCCATTGAGTCCGTATTGATCTTATATGCATCTAGAATATCCTTTACCAATTCATCCACATCACCAAATCCAGCAACAGCCTCTTCTTCTGCAACACCACCAGCAATCTTGTCATCAATATACGTTCCATATTCCAATATGATGTCTTCTCTTTCTTTATCACTAATCAACGATAACTTTTGATTTAAAACATCCAAAAATTCCTTTTTTAACACCCTACTTCACTCCTTTCAAATATGCATTTACACTATCTGAAAAATCCGTCCACTCCGATAATAATGCATCATATCTTTCAAGTCCTAAATTTGTGATATGATAATACTTTCTTGGAGGACCCTCCGTAGATTCTTTTAAATAAGACTCCAACAAACGATCGTTCGACAATCGCTTCAACAAAGGATAAATCGTACCTTCATTTACTTGAATTACCTCGTTGATACGAGACACAAGCTGATACCCATATAGATCATCCGATACAATAGCCTTTAATACAATCAACTCTAAAACACCTTTTTTAAATTGAGTATTCATGCGTTTCACCCCTATTCTTTCCCATTAATGATGGCTGAAACACATCTACATACATCTTTTCCAAAGTTGTCAATGAAAGATTACGAATCGACTGTACATACTTAAAGTTTGGATTCACAATCCCATTCTTATATTTCAACTTCAATTCATATGCCTCATTATATTCAATGGCACCCACACCAATTACCTGAACACACATAAATAATTTCGAAGCTTTATTCAACCCCATGATTTTTCCGTTACGAATCCAACCACAAAAATACACCGGAATATTTTGGAAAGAGTATCCCGAAATATGGTCAATCGAAATCACAGGAAGATTCTTTTTTTTACCTAAACATTGCGCATATTCTTTTGTTGCTCCATGTTTAGAACAATAAATCACCGCTCTTGGCTGCATAATATCACCCCGTTCACTATTATGATATACATACTACCTTGGATTGTCAAGTACTGTGTTATGCGTATTTGATTTAGATGAATTTAACATCGAATATTCACTTTATTTTAAAATATCTATCTAACGAAGATTTTAGTAGAATATAGGTGAAATAATATATAGTGCTAATTGATCCTTTAATGTATTAACACAAACACCTGGAAACATATAGGTATCTGGCTGACTACTCCTCACCGCAAGCAGTGAGGGTTCTTAAATAACAAAGGTCAACATACAGTGGATACAGTAGCTCAGATGGAATATGAAAGAATTAAAGAAGGAAAAATAAAATGAAATTTCAAAGATTTAAGCGCGGAAATGTTGTAATGGTGGAATTTTCACCATCTATGGGTAGTGAAATCAAGGGGAAACATTTAGCTATCGTTTTAACGAAAAATGATTCACCTAATAATGGTGTGCTAACGGTAATTCCATTAAGTTCAAAAAATAAGCCTTATTATGTTCCAATCGGTAATTTTTTTCTTAATGAAGCAATCCCTTTCTTAGATAAACAATTAAATGAATTCATAGAGAACATTAAAAATGTTACAGATGAAGAGAAAAAAGCAATGTTAGATAATGCAAATAAGTTTATTTTGGTTGCCAAAATGTATCAAAAAATGGGTGTTGACTCCTATGCAATGGTACAAAATATCTCCACAATCAGCAAATTAAGAGTTCTTAAACCAATAAACAAGTATGATCCCATTTTAAAAATTAGAGTTTCAGATGAAATCATGACAATACTTGATAATAAATTAATAGAATTATTTACAAAGTAAATCTTTTGACTTTAGAGTTATGAGATGTTAATATACCTATGAACAACGGCCTTAGCGCCATTGATTATTACACAACGGCCTTAGCGCCATGTAGAAAGTCACTGATTTATTTCAGTGGCTTTTCTTTTATAAAATCTATAAAATACTGAATCTATCCATTCAGAAAGAAAGGAAATAAATTATGGATATCAATGAAATTGCGAAGGATACTTATTATTTTTCGATCAATAATAAACTCAGTGGCTTTATTACTGAAAGAAATGCGATTAAATGCTTTGAACAGTTAGTTACGAAGTTAGAGCCAGGTGAAAGTATTCATTTGCCATTTATTGACAAACCAGGTTCGTGTTACTATGCAACTCAGCATCGTATAATAAAATGTTCTAAAAAACTCTTTGGATTTAAATTTAAAGAGTAGAAATGGGATCAGATCAAAACTATCAACTACTTAAAAAGAGGATTTACAGGAACTTTGATACTGAATACAGTTAATGGCGAGATAAAAATTCAAGTTTGTTCTTATAGAGCAAAATTTATATGTAATCGATTAAACGAAACAAAGAAACTCGCAAAATAAAAAATCCTGGATGCTGCTACCATCGCACAGATGAAAACAAAGGAGAAATTTTGCTAAAGTGATAGATAAGGCAAAGATTGCATGTGAAGAAAGTGGAAATATTATTGATGACCATTTTGCTCGTGTGAGCGAGATGGTTCAAATAGGAAGTTATGCCAATTGAGAAAGTTGAAAAATGCTGCAAAATAAAAAATTTTGGATGCTATCAACATCCAGGACGATCAACTGCCAAAACAAGATTGACGAAAGGAGTTGACAAACGACATATTGTTTGACAAACGAAATATAATTTAGTAGAATGGGGACAAGGATAGCGGTAGAGAATTCTAAGTGAACCTACTCGCGCAAGAAAGTCTCTCATTTTGAGGGGCTTTTTTTGTTAGGAGGAAATTAAAAAATGTCTAAACCATTTAAAACATTAGACGAACAAATAAGTATTTTAAAAAGTAGAGGGTTGATTGTACATGATGACGAATCTGCTAAACTATCTTTACTTTGTAACAATTATTACAACGTAATAAATTATTATTCAAAATTTTTTATGATTCCCGGTACAGATAATTATTTACATGATGTATCTTTTAATGAAATTTTATCAGTTTATTATTTTGATAAAGAGATAAAAAGTATTTTTCTAAAAGCTACTATTGATATAGAAAAGTGCTTAAAGTCAATGATTGCTTATTATTTTTCTGAATCACATCCAGAAGATTATTCCTATTTGAATGTAAATAATTTTGATTGTTCAAAAATTAAAAAAACTGTTAATTTAATTTCAGGTATTTCTAAAACAATTGCACAAAAGGAAAGAGAAAAAAACGATAATTCTGTCAAACATTATTTGAACCATCATTTTAATGTTCCACTATGGGTAATTATGAATTATCTATCGTTCGGACAAGTAGTTCAATTTTATGAACTGATGAAACAATCTGATCAAACCACTAAGTCTAATATCTGTTTTTTGCGAAAAGAGATATTTCTTTTTTGTATCAACAGTATTCTGCTAGAAAATTTAAGGGGGTTTTTTTTGAAACAATCTACTCCTGAACAACTGCATGTGATAAGGTCTGTAGAGCACTGATCCAGGATTCGATTGGACTTGAACGAACAAACTAGCAGGTTTATGTATAAGAGCTTTTCTTAGGCTCTCGAAGCAACACCTCAAGTACTGACCAGAGTATTTCTGCATTTATGTGCACTTATTAAAATTCGATGATACTATGTATCCTGGAAGGAGGTGATTAACATGGGATATGAAAATGCTACTATTTGCATTAACGGCCATGTCATGAGTTCCAGTTATTCAAACGTACAACCATTTTGTTCCAAATGTGGGAAACCAACTATCTCAGAATGTACACACTGTGGTAGTCCTTTGCATGGAATGTACGAAATACCTGGAGTAGTTTGTCTTGGAGCAAAATACCACAAGGATTTGTATTGTTATAATTGCGGTAATCCTTATCCTTGGACAGAAAGTATTATCAATTCAGCAGTTGAAATTCTTTCTTTAGATGAGGAACTTTCAAAAGAAAACATTAACATCCTCAAAAATGCAATTCCTGACTTACTCGTTGACACACCACAAACACCAGTTGCCACCGCTAGATATAAACGATTCTTAGATAAAACCCAAAATTTTATAAAGAACTCTCTATATCAGTTATTTGTTGATGTTTTAAGTGACACAGTTAAGAAAAGTCTTTTCCCACAAGATCCGCAATAATTGTCGCTTTTCTGAACGATATTTCCGCAATTTGGACATTGAGCAAGATTCTTGTCTTTCAGGATAGTTTCTTGTTCTTTTTTTGTTAATTCATTTAGCTTAATCATCGTATCTTACCTTTGCATTTAACTACGTGTATGCTTTTTTAGGTCATCCAGTATTCTATTCAGCATATTTTGCCAGTCCTTATCATGTTTGTTCAGATAATGGATTCCGACTGTGTTGCCTATGATCATTGACACAAAGAACGACACGATCAAACTGGTAAAAGCTGAATAAACAAATACAAGTACATAATTCATTTTCTTTTCTCCTTTGTATGCTGCAAGCATACTTTTTCTGAATTTCTATGTGATACAATTTTCTTTTGAAAGGAGGTGTATAGCGTGAATAAAGATTTTAAAGACTTTCAGAACTTGCTTACTGAGGAACAAATGCTTGAAATTTTTAATACTTCTGTAGTAAAAGTCGAATCTGCTAAAACTGACGGTATGGCAAATAACATTTTGGCTATTTCCGTCAACTGTTCTATCGAGTTATTGAAGCTTTACCACGAATGGTCTCAGAAACAAGATTAGCTACCTTGCTGCAGTCAATATACAATTCATTCTTTAATTTTGAAGCCAATTCATCTGCCAATGAGTTGGCTTTTTCCAATTTAATAAGCATTTTGTCAAGTTCCTCGTTTACCTGATCCATATTCGTTAATTCTACAGCAATGGATATTGCGCTTAGTTCTTTTACATCATTTTCATTCATTTAAATTTCTCCTTTAATCAAATGTTCCTAATAACTTCATGCAGGAAGTCAATCAATTGATTGTTGACACCAATAAGCTCGCTAATCTTAGTGTAGATTCCGTTAATCTTACACATTTGGATGAAACAGCCTAAAACAATTAAAATTACTGAGATTGCATTTAGGCAAATTGCTCTGTCAAGACTTCGAACTCGATCTTCGAGGTCTTTTATTCTTCTTTCTTGGTCCATTTAACTTTCTCCTTTGTATGCTGCAAGCATACTTTTTCTGATTTAACCTGTGATACAATTTTCCTTTGAAAGGAGGTGTATCTAATGGCAAGAGCTAGAGTTAAAGTTGTTTCAGAAACTTCTACTGGACTAAACAACAGAGTGAGTATCAACGGCGTTGTATACACGAATACCCAAGCTTACAACAAAGCTGTGAGAGGCGAAGTAAATGGGTATCACGGTGTAAAGAACTCTGATGGCACTAAGTTCATTCGTAGTAATCCAGATAAAAGCACTAACAACAATCTAGATAAATAGGGACTCGTTTATTCGAGTCTTTTTCAATTAAGACCTCATAATCATCATCTGTGATTTCTTTGATTCCTTCTTCATCCTCAAAGATACGAGTGATGACTGAATTGTCTGATTTTCGAATTACTGTAATCTGCATATATTCTCCTTTGTATGCCACGAGCATACTTTTTTAATCTGTTGGAGTAGACAATTCCTTGCTTACAACAGTTACTCTGTCTACATCTACAACTACAGAACACATAGGGTTAAAGTGACTTGTTAAGTACTCTTGCAAAGGCTTAGCAAGTACCTTTAATTCATCTGGATTGATTCTTGCTTTCGGAACCAATCTAACGCTTAAACGAGAACTAGTTATTTCAACACCGTCACTGTTGATAATGACTAGTTTTTCTTTTGTTTTTTCATCCTCAACAATAAGTTCTTTCCATTCATTGGATAGAATCTTTGATGATTCATCTTTTCTCATATAATTTCTTCCTTCCCTCCCATCCTCAAGTACTGCACCAATCTTATTTATTTAATTACTGTGGTAGTCGTTGGTAGTATTCTTATCAAAAACATTTAAACTTCAATTTTTTTGAAGTTTAAACTTAAAAAAATATCAATTGATCTCAACATCTTCTCCAAAATCAATTTCATTTAATTTCTTATTTGTTAATTTACAAATGATTGATGCATTTTTAACCGAGATAGAGCCAGGCTTTTTCAAATATTCATTAATATATGTCTCTGAAACACCTAATTCATTAGCTACATATTTCTTTTTAAGACCTGATTCCCTAATTGCTTCTTCAATGCTGATTCTTTCTTGCATCTATATCACCTCCTTGCACATTCATAATGTATTTCAATTTTTTTGAAGTTTTATTATGATTTTCTTGAATATTATTGAATATATTTTATAATTAAATAGAAAGAGGTGAAAAAATGAATAGAGAAATCAAGTTTGCTAGCATGGTTGAGAAGTACATGCGAATGAATGGTTTAACAATGAAAGAGTTAGGAGAAAAAGTAGGTCGTGGTGAAAGTACTGTATCAATGTGGATTGCTAACAAATCTACACCTCCAATGGGTATAGTGCAAAAACTAGCTGATCTATTCGGCGTTACTACAGATGTGATGATATATGGTGATGACTCATCTGATATTGCATTAACTGATCACGAACGCAAACACCTTGAAATTTACAGATTACTAGATGACAAAGGCCAGCACACAGTGGATACAGTCACACAAATGGAATACGAAAGAGTTAAGAAGGATAATAAGTAATTTAGGTACGATTATATAAGGAGGGATAAGATGACTGAACAAGAAATAAGTAATAAATGTAAATCTTTAGATGCTAGTAACGATACTTTTAAAAATATCATTAAGGATTGTAAAAATCCTAAATTCAATAATTTAGATAGTTGGCAACATTTCCAAGCAGCAGCTTTCAAAAGAGAAAATAATCCTAGTAGAAAAAACAGATTCATTAAATATAAACGTGGAACCATTGTTATGGTAAACTTTGGCACATCTATAGGGAATGAACTGAGCGGAAATCATTTCGCTGTAGTACTAAATAAAAAAGACTCTCCTAATTCTGGAGAAATAACCGTACTGCCATTAACCTCTAAAGCCAATAAATCTAATATCAATCTGGGGAATGAACTAATTCAAAATGTATTTAGTGACGTTTTGAAAAGTATGCAAGATCTTGTAGCTTTTTCTGCAATAATAGAAGATTTATTAATGGATGAAAACGGAACTTTTAAATATCATGAAGGGCAATCGGTCACGTTTCACGATTCTTTGATTGAACATTATTGTATGATAATCAAACCGAAGAAGGCTGCTTCTGATGGTACAATTCATTATACGACTAATGAAATTGCAGGTGTTATCAACAAAGCCTTGAATATGCTCCAAAATATAACTAATTTCTACAACGGAAAAGCCAAAGATTCATATGCAAAGATTTTATCTATAACAACAATTAGTAAATATAGAATTAAGAAATCGATTAATGCATTAGATCCAATTGGAAAAATACAGTTATCTAAAGAAACAATGGACAGAATTGACACTGAAATTGTAAAAGCTATAACCAACATCGTCTTGTAAAACGCTTGATTTTAAAGAAATTCATGTTATTATAAAGATGAATTTCAGTGATGATACATTGTATCAGGCACTGCAGGTATTTATTTCGGTAACACATTTGTGGGTACCGCGGATAAGGGAAAGCTATTCGATTTCGGATAGCTTTTTCTTTTATAAAAAAATATCCTGGATGCTACCAACATCCAGGCCGATTAAGAGTACTACCAATACTCTCACATAAAAAGATGACTACCACATCAAACTTTTTATGTGCTCATTTTAGCATAGAACGGAGGAAATTTAAATGCCTATTTATGAGCGCCTACACAATGGAAAGAAGCAGTGGAGATTCCGCTGCTATTACACCGATTTTAATGGAGATCGTGTTCAAAGAAACTCTAAATGGTTTAACACTAAAAAAGAAGCAGTAGCTGCTGAATCTGCATTCATGCAGATCAAGGTTGTTGGAGACCAGGACGTATCCTTCTATGAAGTTACTTTAAAATGGTATGAATTTAAGTCTAGAACGTTGAAACCATCCACACTGGATACAAAAAGAGTGTATCTGAATATGTTGTCTCCGCTTAACGATAAGAAGATAGCCAAGATTACATATCTTGATATCGATAACTTTTTCGAATTGCCACAAATTAAATCTTATAAGTATTCGACCAAAAAGACGTTACTAACAAATCTTAGAAATATCTTTAGATTCGCGAAGAAACATTATGGTATAGTCAATGATCCATTTTTTAAGATGGCTCCTTTGACAAGGCCTGTTGCCACGGAGGCTAAAAAGCTTGAAATCGTGTCTAAAAGTGATTTTAAGACACTTTTCGATTATGCAGTAACATGTAGAGGTGGAGCATGGAAAGATACGGCATACGCAATTTGGACGATGTATATGACAGGCATGCGTGTATCTGAATATTTATCATTAACCTTTGAGGATTTCGATGGTAAATACATCCATATTCGTAGACAATATATTCGTGGTAAGTGGCAGACACCTAAGACCAAGAATTCAATTCGTAAGATTGCAGTTGATGAAAAGACAAAATCGTTTATTTATGAATTGAAGAAATACTATTCTTCATTTGATGAATTTGAAGAGTCGTGGTTCATCTTTGGTGGATATAGACATATGGATCCTGAAATATTGAGATTAAGAAAAAACAAATTGTGTGCAGAAGCTGGAGTCCCTGAATTCAATATTCATGCGTTAAGGCACTCACATGCTTCAAATTTAATCGAGGCGGGTGTAAATATGTACAAGATATCGAAACGTCTAGGCCACTCATCTATACGTACTACGATGGATATTTATGGCCATCTTATTGATACGGAAGAAGATGAGGTTTTGAACGCAATTTCAAATTTTTAAGTCATAAATAAGTCATAACTCTATACAAAAACAGAATTCCCCTTTATTTAAAGGGGAATTATTTTAGTTTGTAAATTTTTCGTAGAACTCCATACTCTCAAGTACGCTTGTATCCTGGATTGGATTATCATCCAAACGTAAAGCTTCTAATAATTCTAGATCTTTTAATGGAGTTACATCTGTAATGTAGTTTGCCTTTAAAGTAAGTGAACGCAAATATTTAAGTTTAGATAATGGAGTTAAATCTGTAATCGCATTGTGGTCCAAACGCAAATAAGAAATAAACTCTAAATGTTCTAATGGTGTAAGATCCTCAATAACATTGTTGTATAGATCCACATCGCATAGGTTTGTAAGTTCTTTTAATGGTGTCAAATCTTTGACATTATTGTTTTCCAAAGAAATGATTTCCAATTGCTTCATATCTTTTAAACAAGTAATATCCTTAATATCATTACGACCCACATTCAAATACACCATGTCTTTGGCATCCTTTAAAATACGAATATCCTTGATACGGTTTGTGAATAAATTCAAATGCTTCAATTGATGCGCATTCTTTAAGAAATTGATTTCTGTTAACTGACAGAACTTCGCATCTACACTTTCCAAATGCTCAACATTTGTGAATTTTTCTAGGTTCTTTAAACGGTTTTTAGAAACATTCAATTCTTTTAAATCACCCAAGTTATTCAACAAAGACATGTCTTTAAATCCAGACTGTTCCATAGACAAAGATTCTAAATGATTTAATTCCTTCAAGAAAGTAAAGTGTTCTGGTTCATTATAAGAAATATTCAAAGATTTAAGATTTGAAAATTCCTTTAATACAGAATAATCCTTTAAATATGGACAGTTTGAAACATTCAATTTCTTTAAGTTCTTCATTGACAACAATGGACTTAGATCGGACATTAAGTTTGTGTTTAAATCCAATTCTTCAACATTAGAAAGATATGTTAAATCTTCGATATTGAATAAACGCATACCACCCATATCCAATTTCTTTAATTTCTTAAGTACACCTAAGATGGCATAGCTAAAAGGACCATTTTCAGTATTGATATGAACCTCTTCTAACTTCTTACAGTGCTCTAAATAAATCAAGCTATCAACTTTCGCCTTTGAAAGATTCAATACTTCCAAATCAATCATTGCAGCAACGCTTGAAATATCCATTGTATATAAATTGTTTCTTGAAATATTCAATTTTTTAAGTTGTCTAAAACCATGAAGAGCCTGTAAATCTCTTAATTGATTTCGAGAAACATTTAAACAAACTAAATTATGTAAATCTTTGATTGGATCCAATGTTTGCAACTTATTATTGCTCGCATTTAAAGTTTCTAGATTCTCCGCATACTGCAAACCTTCTAGAGTCTCTATTTCATGATCTTGTACTTCTAAGTGGATCAATTCCTTCATCAAATCTTCGTTTAGTTCTTCTTCTTTAACACGCAAAGTACGCGCAATTACACTACGTAACGCATCATCTTGAATAAGCATAAAATAAATGCCCTCCTTTATATATTCATTATAATCAAAATATAACATAATAACTATATAAAAATGGTTTTTTTAATGACAATGTTGTTAGAAAATGCTAAAATGAAAGCAGTTAAGGATTAGACTCGTATTCTGATTGTGATAAATGCTATTGTATGCAAATACTTTCTATTTTAACGGTCAAAGGATATTGGCTTAGTCCAGGAGGTATAGGCATGAGCACAGGTAAAGTAAAATGGTTTAACGCTGAAAAGGGTTATGGATTCATTACCAGTGAAGATGGAAAAGATGTATTCGTACACTATTCATCAATTAATTCTGAAGGATTTAAAACTTTAGAAGAAGGACAAACTGTTACTTATGACGTTGTTGAAAGCGATCGTGGACAACAAGCTAACAATGTCACAGTTGTAGATACAGCTGCGTAGAAATTTGTTCGAATCAAGCGCACATTGTGCGCTTTTTTCATGAAAGAGAGGGATTTTATGTTAGAGCGATATGAAAAAGTAAAAGAATATGTATATTCTCAATATGCCAAAATTTATAATGAAGATTTAAAAGTAGCCGCCCTTACCCATACTGCGAGTGTGGACCTTTCCATTACATTTATTGCCATGGCAAGAGGCACAAATCTAGAACGAGCTAAAGTAGCTGCTCTATTTCATGACTACGCTCAATTTATTGACAACTGCCCACATTCTCAACATGCCAAATTATCAAGTCTTCACGCCTATAAGTACTTAAAAGAAAGTGGCTTATTTAAAACTACAGAAATAGATGATATTACTTATGCGATTCGTCAACATTCCAAAAAAGAATCTTTTGACTCACCACTTTGTGAAGCCTTAAAAGACGCTGACGTATTAGCTCGTTTCTTAGAAAATCCCGAAAAAGAAATCACAGGAATGAAAAGACAGCGCCTGCTTAACGCCTGCGCTGATATTCAAAGTCATTAAAATTTTTGATAATACAGTTCGACACTCGCATCGAGCTGTTTTTTTAATTGGTTAAACACCTTCATAAATACATCTTTATCATACACAATCCAGTCAATATAGGAAAAGCTCTTACCAATAGCTCCCCCAACCACTTTACCTGCATGCACCTTAGAAATAGTTTCATCCAATTGTTTCGATAATTTTTGACGATACAAAGCATCTTCTTTATTATGGAAAGGATTCGAATAATACACATAGCCAAACTCACCATCTTTACTCGATAGATCTGCAAGCACTTCTTCCTTTTCCTCAATCGTTTGTTCCACCAATAAAGGATGCGTAGTAAAAATAAACTTCATATCTTTTCTTAAGGCATCGTGCGCAAAATCCTGAATTGGCTGATATACCGAATAAATATCAATTGGCTTATCATATACCTTCCAATGATTCTTTTCTACCAATCCCATAATCACTTCATAAAAATCAATCATTTGACAGAACTTCATATCTGAGTCTGGTGTATCAATAAAATCAACACGACAAATATATGCCTCATACGCAAGCTGCCCAATCGCAAGCTCCACAAGATACATACTCATTTCTTTTTTATTTTCCGGATTACCAATCAAGTTAAAACCAGGACAATATACTTTACAATCCAACATATCATTTTCAATTTGATAGAAAACATGAAAATCTGCCAAAGTATATTCCTCATTTTTGATCTGAACCATAGCCTGAATCGCCTTTTGCGACATAGGCGGTAAAGTCGCATTCATGATCCAGTTTTGTTTCACACTCTTAGGTGCAATGTCACAAAGCATCTGACACAAATATTGCGTTGTCTTATTTGGACCTGTGTCAAAGGTCATCTCAAAAGAATCATAAAAGCTTTCGACAAAGAAATGGGCACCACTAATTTCCATTACCTCTTCATCCAATTCTTGAATCAATTCGTTTAATTCTTCATATTGTTCGGCCTTTAAACAATTAATAATTGCACCCTGTTTTTCTTCAAAATGCTTCCAGAACGCTAAACCATTTGTATAAGCACTCATTGATGATCTCCCTTCTTATAATTCTTTAATAATAGATATTAAGGCATCCGCCACAAGTGTATGACCCTTTTCATCCATATGGATTCCATCCAAACTTCCAGCTACAGCACTCGTATCAATCACTTCTACATTCAAACCAGAACAACCTTTTTCTAAGTATGGCTTTGTATTCGCTAAGATATCAAATCCAGCTTGACCAAAATTACTAGCTGTTCTTTCATTCTTTAAGCCTTCCACATTCATTTTAGGTGGACACACCACAAAAAATTTAGGTAGTTTAGATCCATCACGATAGTTTTCCGGATTTAAGGCTCTGTACATCAAAGTACGAATTCCCTTCTCTAAAGAAATGGAATTCGTTGAAAATTGACGCTTCGCATCATTCGTTCCCAACATAATAAACACAACATCAATGGGAGCATGCGTTTTTAAAACCATCGAAATCATTTTAGCTCCATTACGATCCGCATCATACGGATCATTTAAGCACAATGTTCGACCACATAAGCCTTCCTCAATAATTTCATGTTCACTAAATGCCTTTTTAACAAGCTGCGTAAAACGATTTGGTTGTCTAGACGCATCCTTGGCATTATAGCCCCACGTATTACTATCCCCAAAAAATAATATCTTCATCGTAATATCCTCGATTCTGTAATGATCATATCTAACTTCACATCGGTTGGTTTTACATCAAATTCCACTTCCTGCACATCAAATGCTACCCCAATCTTCAATGCAGAACTTTTACTTAAATATCGATCATAATAGCCTTTTCCATACCCCATTCGATACGTACCAAAGAATCCAACGATCGGTACTAAAATCACATCTAAATCTTTTACCTCATGCATCCCAATGGGTTCAATTGTTGAAAATGGACCCTTACTTTTTTCTTCTCGATCCGAATAAAAGGCAATCGTAGTATCATCTAACATCTTAGGTATATATAAATCAAATTCATCACGAAACTTCGCATATACATCCACTTCATTTCGAATTGGAATATATGTTCCTATTTTTCCTTTTAAAAAAGGCAAAACACAATTTGTGATTGCCTTTTCCTTTTCAAATCTTTTTGAATTTGATAATGAACTACGCCTTTGAATACACTCTTTACGCTTATCCAATGCTGTCACTCATATCCAGTTTCAACATTTGATTCAATTCAACCGCATATTCCATTGGAAGTTCACGCGTAAATGGTTCTAAGAATCCCATAACGATCATTTCCGTAGCTTGAGAACGAGTTAAACCACGAGACATTAAATAGAACAATTGTTCTTCACTAATGTTTGAAACTGTCGCCTCATGTTCAATTTGAGACGTATCATTATAAGATACATTCATCGGAACTGTATCACTACGTGATTTCTTATCTAAAATCAGAGTATCACATTCAACTTTACTCTTGGCATAGGCCGCATTTTTAGAATGTGTTACCCAACCACGATAGTTTACTTCACCACCATTACGCGCAATGGATTTAGAAATAATTGTACTCGAAGTATGAGGAGCCAAATGAATCATTTTACTTCCTGCATCCTGAATCTGGTTTTCACCGGCTACCGCAATCGAAATCGTTGTTCCCTTTGCGTATGGCTCAGCCAAAATACAAGCTGGATACTTCATATTTACATGGGAACCCACGTTTCCATCAATCCATTCCATGTGTCCATTTTCAAATACTTTTGCACGCTTAGTCACTAAGTTCAAGATATTGCTTGACCAGTTTTGTACCGTTGAATAACGACACTTCGCATTTTTATGTACATAAATTTCTACAACTGCCGCATGCAAAGAATCCTTTGAATACGTTGGTGCCGTACATCCCTCTACATAATGTACATCGGCACCCTCATCTACAATGATCAACGTTCTTTCAAACTGTCCCATCTGCATGGAGTTGATACGGAAATAGGATTGAAGTGGTTTTTCCAACTTCACACCCTTTGGTACATAAATAAAGGATCCACCAGACCATACAGCCGTATTTAAAGCTGCATATTTATTGTCTGTATAAGGAACAAGTTTACCAAAATATTCCTTTAATAAATCTGGACATGCCTTTAATGCAGAATCCGTATCCAAGAAGATAACACCCTTCTCTTCCACTTCCTCTAACATATTGTGATATACAACTTCACTCTCATATTGCGTAGATACACCGGCTAAGAATTTTTGTTCCGCTTCCGGAATTCCTAGCTTATCAAACGTATTACGAATCGTATCTGGAACTTCATCCCATGACTTTTCCTGTTTATCACTTGGTTTGATGTAGTATGTATAATCATCAAAGTTGATTTCACTTAAATCTGGACCCCAATTTGGATTTTGTTGCTTTTCAAAAGAATGATATGCATCCAGTCTTAGCTGCAACATCCATTCAGGCTCATTTTTGATTTTTGAGATCGTACGAACTGTTTCTTCATTCAATCCCTTTTGGGTTTTATAAACACTGACATCTTCATCATGAAAACCATATTCATATTCACTAGAAAGTGCGATATCTTTTTCGTTACTCATCTTTTCCATCCTCACTTTCCTTAATCATTTCACGCATAGCCTTCCATCCAATTGTGGCACAATTGATACGATTGGCTTGTTTTCCGACATTTTGAAAAGCTATGGCCTCATCTAAAACATCTTCATCATATTCTTTTTGATCAATCATTTTGAAATAATTGTCCATAATTTCTTTTGCTTCTTCTGTCGTCTTTCCTTTTAATAATTCAGACATAATTGAAGTCGAAGCTGTTGAAATCGTACAGGCAACCCCATCAAAACGAATATCATCAATTTTTCCATCTGAAATTTTTGTCTGCACCGTAATATCATCAATACAAGAATCACTCGCCATATGACGTGACATGTAACCATTGTCTTTTGTCAATTCTTTATTACGAGGATAGTCATAATGATCCATAATAATCTGGCGCATCAACATTGGATCAATATTTGACATAATTAAGCTTCCTTCCTAAAAGAAAATGCTGACACAGTTTTCCACTGTCGCATTCTTCAAAGCATCAATCAATTGATCGACTTCTTCTTTTGTGTTGTACAAATAGAAACTTGCACGACAAGTACCCGGTGTCTTTAAAACTTCCGGAAGCAATTTAGCACAATGCTGTCCCGAACGAACGGCAATGCCAAACGTATTTAAATAGCTTGCGACATCTTGCGCAAAAATCATTTGATCTTTATCCTTCACATTAAATGTCACAATTCCACTCTTCGCATTTTCGTTGTATACAACAATATTCCCTAAAGCTTCTGCTTTTTTTAAGAAATATTCCTTTAATTCTACTTCATGCGCATGAATATTCTCTTTTCCAATCGCATCCAAATAATCCATGGCAGCTGCCATACCAATCACACCCTCAATTGGTTGTGTTCCAGATTCAAACTTTAATGGCGTTTCCTTTAAAGTTAATGAACAAGACTTGTCAAAGCGCGCATTACTTTCACCACCATAGAAAATTGGTTCTAGTTGATCCAACCATTTTTTCTTGCCATATAAAGCACCTACGCCTGTAGGACCACACATCTTGTGAGCACTAAACGCATAGAAATCACAATCTAAATCCTGCACATCAATATTTAAATGAGGAGTACTCTGCGCTCCATCAATCACTAACAAAATGCCTCGTTCATGACAGATCTTGGCAATTTCCTTAACGGGAGCCACAAAACCCAAAACATTAGAAACCATCGCTATCGCAACAACTTTAACTTGATCAGTTAAGACACTTTTAAAGTTTTCAACTGTGATCTTACCCTCTTCATCCAAAGGAATATAATCAATTTTAGTTCCTTTTTTCTTTCCTGCCTGCATCCAAGGCAAAATACTTGAGGCATGTTCACTTTCATCACTTAAAATGACATCCCCTTCATGTAAAAGCTGTTCTGTAACCATCATAGCTACAAGATTCAAGCCTTCACTCGAACCTGAAGTAAATACGATTTCTTCTTTGTGTTTCGCATTTAAGAATTTTTGAGTACGAACACGAGCCCCTTCAAAAGCCGCATCGACCTGTGCACTCATTTCATAATCACCACGGTGAGCATTAGCACCAAGGTATGTATAATAATTTACTACGGCATCAATCACCGGTTGAGGCTTTAATGTCGTAGCCCCATTATCTAAATACACTAGAGGTTTATCAGACATCTTACGCGTTAAAATCGGAAAATCTTTACGAATTTTACTGATGTCCATATAATCCAACCTTACTTTCCATTTCTTGACGAAGACTATCTTTCAATTCTTCATCTTCTACTAAATCAATAACTGGCAAGAAATAACCAACACTTAACAATCCAACAGCTTGTTTTGTGCTCAATCCACGAGACTGTAGATAATATAGCTGATCAGCATCTGGCTGCCCAATTGTTAGAGCGTGGCTTGCCTTTACATCATTTTCATCAATTAATAATAGTGGAATAACTTTTGTCTTATGTCCCTGGCCCAAAGTTAATACACGCGTTGCCTGATGAGACTGAGCATCGAAACATCCTTTTTTAATATTTCCATTGGCAACCATTTGATATTGTCCATAATCAAATAAAACGGCAAAGTTTTTCATTTGACCATTTGTATGAGGCGCATTATGTCTTACTTCCATATCGCATACTTTTTCGATGTGTTCTTGACATAATTGACCGCTTAAAATTTCATATTCAGCCCCCTGCTCTTTTAGATCCACATAGTGATTCCATTTCAATGGGCTTTTTTCTAGATCCAAGACACCCATTTGGCAGTTGGCATCTTGTTTAAGTACCATATTAATGTTTAATTCGCACGCACTTTCAGCATGGTTTAAAATAAAGAATTTTGAAAAAGAATTTTCTAAACATTCCACATTCAAATCTAATTTTGTACAATCTTTACTCAATTCAATTAAATATGATTTTTGATCATGACGATCAACTTGAATGTTTAAAGTTTCGCTATTGTGTACTTCCTTGCGATTAAGCATATTTTTTAGCTCCACAAGAACCTAAAGAAATAGGTTGTTTATCTTCTTCTTTATTTGCGGTTACGTGGTACTCTTTTTCAATCCATTCATATCCATCCTGGTCAACTTTTTCAACTAAACTTGCATCACCAGATACAACAATTTGTCCATCCATTAATACGTGAGCATGTGTTGGCTGTAAATATTCATAGAAACGTGCATAGTGAGATACGATCAATAAACCAAGATCTGTTTGTTGCTGACATTGGTTGATGGCATCCGAAACAATACGCAATGCATCGACATCAAGTCCAGAGTCAATTTCATCCAACATCGCAATTGCCGGTTTTAACATCATCATTTGAACGATTTCATTACGTTTCTTCTCACCACCACTAAAGCCATCATTTAAGAAACGATGAGCCAAGTCTGGTTTCATTTCTAATTGTTCAATCGCTTTATCCATTTCTTTGATAAATTTAAATAATGAGATTGGTTTTTCTAAACGTGCATTGATTGCACTTCTTAAAAAGTCAGAGTTTGTAACACCAGAAACAACACTCGGATATTGCATACCCAAGAAAAGTCCGGCTTTGCTTCTTTCATCGACTGACATTTGTAGTACATCTTTTCCATCTAATGTGATTGAACCTGATGTAACTGTATATTTTGGATTACCCATAATGGCTGCAAGCAATGTAGACTTACCATTTCCATTAGGTCCCATTAGGGCATGACGCTCACCTGATTTTACAGTTAAGCTCAACCCTTTTAAAATTTCTTTATTCTCCACGGATACATGAAGATCCTTAATGACCAAATCTGCCATACCTTCTACCTCTTTTCACTGCAATATAATACCAAATAATTATTAAAATCTCAATTAATACATCTCGAGCCTTCATTGCAATTTAAAAAGATATCTCGTATAATTGAAAAGACATTCTCAAGGAGGTTAATTATGACTGATATTTTACGAAATAACTGGTTTGTCGTACTTATTGCCATCATCATTATTGGTTTTATTGGCTACTTCATCTACGACACCAATAAAGATAATGTTACCGCAAAAACAACCAACAATGAACAAGTTGTTGCTTCCATTAATAAGGATGACATTACCGCTGATGATTTATATGATGAATCCACACCTTATGATGGCTCTACTATCTACAATATGTATAAAAATGCCGTTATCGATCAATCTATCAAAACTACAAAAGATTTAAAGAAACAGGCAAGCACATTAGAGTCTAATATTAAATCTAACGCATCTAATCAAAGTGATGACTATGAATCTACACTAACAACAGAACTTGCCAAATATGGTTATGCATCCTATGAAGAACTTAATGATTATTGCTTAACAAGTGTAAAAGAAAAAGAAATGAACAAAAAATATATCACTAAACATTTTGATGAGGTGAAAAAAGCTTGGGAAGAAAAAAGCCCAAGAACCGTATCCATTATTAAGATGGATGTTAGTGATGCCGATAATCTAACAGAAACAGAAACTAAAAAGAAAAGTAATATTGATAAGGCTTTAGAAAAAGAAAGCTTTGCGGATGTCGCAAAAGCCTTCTCTGAAGATTCAAATACCGCTAATAAAAATGGATTTGCAGGATATGTAGATTCAAACTCAACAAGTTCGGATTCAAGTTCAACATCAACTGTTCCTGCTGATGTAGTGACAGCTGCAATCGGCCTTAAAAAAGGTGAAACAAGTGACTGGATCACAGTTACAAGTTCAAGTGGAACAAGCTTATATAAAGTATATGTAAAAGAAACAAACGCAAAGAAGATCTTCAATGCGAAAAGTGACACTGTTTCAAACCAAGCATTGTATGCCATCTTAAACAGCGATTCTTCTCTTTCATACAAGATTTTAGATTCGTATGCAAAAAAATTAGATATTAAATTCAACGATAAAGATACAAAGAAAAAATTCGACAGCTATGTAAAAACAACTTATGGAGGTGATCAATAATGAAAAAGACACCTATATTATTCGTATGTGCTGCCATGATGTTGACAGGATGCTCTGGAGCTACCGCAACCATCAAGGATAAAGATGAAACAATCATGACTATTGGTGACACAAAATACACTAAGGGTGATGAATATGAATTGTTAAAAATATCTACTGGTTCAGATCTTACAATGGAACTTGTAAAACAGGCTATCTACAAACAAGAAGTCAAAGTTACAAAGGAAATGAAGGAAAAAGCACAAGAACAAGTTAACAACTACAAAGAAAACATGGAAAACTTTGATAAACAAATTCACTCATTAGGCTATAAAAATAGTAAACAATATATGAATAAAGTTCTAATTCCAAGTTTACAAGCAAGTGAATTAACTGAAAAATACTTCACAGACGCAAAGA
>OIYG01000690.1_pt1 | contig 30999 bp, 35 predicted proteins | sample 1587861 | NCBI WGS metagenome assembly OIYG01 (sample SAMN03283272) | human gut metagenome | biome: human-associated habitat; material: feces | host: Homo sapiens | place: Peru | collected 2012 | reverse complement strand
TCTGTTGTTGATTCTTCCTTGCTTGAACAACGGCTCTCAATTTTTTTGAGTATTCAAGTTCAGCTTTCAAATATAAATTCTCTTCTTCTAATCTTTTAATTTTTTCTTTATCTGTTTCATTGTTCTTTTTTTTGTTACTTTTGGCATAGTCGGACGACCTCTCTTTCGTTCAACTATATTATAACCCATTTCTTTATATTTTTTAATCCAATCGTTTAATGTTCCAGTACTTAATAGCCCTTCATCCGCAGAAACAGATAAAATAGATTCACCCCCTAATAAAACTCTATTAATCATTTCTTCCTTTTCATAAATTTTATAATTTTTATTTTTTGTGGTTCTTAATATTTCAAATCCATGTATATCGATTAATCTAATTAAATATCGTATTTTATCATATCTCATTGAATATTCTTTTGATATTCTTTGTGGTGACTCTCCTTTTTTTATTCTAGTATAAATATTTATTTTATCTTCATAACTTATTTTAGTCATATAAAAAACCTCGTTTCCTATGTCCAAGAAACGGGGTTCATATCAATTAGAGTATCTTTTTTTTGTAATAAATCATTTGCATTAAATACTACTTTATGGTAAAATTACATATAGAGTAGAATAGAGCAGGATTACATGAATTAAAAGAGAATAGTAATAGTTATTTCTATCATTTTATTAGTAATTATAATTTCACTAGGAATAGTAAAGTTATATCAAACATATGCTTTAAGCAATTATATTGGTAGTACTACTAATACCGGTATTGATGTATATGTTAATGACGATTCCTAGTTTCTATTCCTGCGAATAGTTCAAGTAGTGTCTATTATATGCTAACAAATACAAATCCAGGTACTGTAAAGCATGGCGTAGCCTATGAAACAATATCAGGTATAACAGTAAAAGTATATAGTACCTCAAAAGATTTACCTAGTGGTACAATAGAAGAAAACGAAAGAAAATATATCAGATTATGAATAAAAAATACCAATAGCACATCCAAAACAATAAAACTATCTACAATATTAGGCTATGAAATAGTAATACAATATTTACAAACCAAATATATGCTTATGAAAGAGGAACAACAGTATATTCTAGAAGACCAACAACATGGACTGGTAACATAGGTCTAATATATCCATCAGATTATGGTTATGCTGCAGACTTAAGTAGCTGCACACAAAATTTATACAACTATGACAATACATCATGTAAAAATAACGATTGGATGTATAATGGCGTTATCCAATGGACAATAACACAAAATTCAGCTCGTTCATATGGTACTTGGGGAATAAGTTCAACAAACCGTATAAATAGTCTTAGTAATGTATATGCCTCCTACGACGTTCACCCAGTAGTTTTTCTAGATTCAGATTTAGTCATAGAACTAGGAGACAGTACTTCAAGTAATCCATATCAATTATCTGAGAATTAATAATTTTAATAACAATAATATTGCATAAAATATATCTTTATGATAAAATTAATTTATAGAATAGAGAGTGATTATATGAGTAAAAAGAGAATGTTAATTGTTACTTCAGTTATCTTATCAGTAGTTACAATTTCACTAGGAATAGTAAAATTATATCAAACTTACGCTTTAAGTAATTATATTGGTGACGAGACTGATACTGGTATTGATGTATATATTAATGACGATTCATATGCTTCAATACCTGCGAATGGTTCAAGTAATGTCTATTACATGCTTACCAACACTAATCCAGGTACTGTAAAATATGGCGTAGCCTATCAAACAACTTCAGGAGTTACAGTAAAAGTGTATGATACATCAGAAGATCCGGCCACTGGTACAATTGAAGAAAATGGTAAGAAATATATCAAATTACATCTAGAAAACAAAACCAGTACAAATAAAACAATAGAACTATCAACAGTACTAGGCTATGAAAATGGTGGAAACTTAGTCGTCCCTAGTGGAGTAACATTAGTTACTGATACATATACTCCACCTCCATCAGCAGCAGAATATATAACCAAGCTTTATACTGATGCATCAAAGACAACAGTAAAAAATAATAGTATTACATATAATACAGCACCATCAGTATCATTAATGAGCGATAGACTAGGAGGTACAACAACTAGTTTAGATGGTGGTAATATAAGATATTATGGAGCAAACCCAAATAATTATATATATTTTAATTGTTCTGATTATAACAATCAATCTTCAAGTACATGTGAAACATGGCGAATAATTGGTGTATTTAATGGTAAATTAAAAATAATAAGAGGCAGTCAAATAGAAAAATTAGCATGGGATCAAGATAAAAATGACGACTCTTCAAAAACAACATATGATAATAACTGGTCGACAGCTACATTACAAAAATTGTTAAATGGAAGTTATTACAATGGAAGCGGTACTGTAACTTATTATTCGGGCTCTTCTGGAACAACGACAACTTCTTTAAATATGACTAGTATAGGAATAAAAAATGATGCAACAAGAAATCTAATATCAGAAGAGACATGGAATATCGGTGGATGGTATAACGACAATATATATTCTAATAAAGTTTATGGATATGAAAGAGGAACAAAAGTATATTCTGGAAGGCCAACAACATGGAAGGGTAAAATAGCATTAGCATATTCAAGTGATTATGGATATGCAGTAGATTTAAGCCAGTGTTCAAAAAGTTTGTATGAGTATAGCAATTCTACTTGTACCTCAAATAACTGGATGAGAGCAATTGTTACAAATAATGGCGGTAATGCGGGATGGTTATTAACCACGGATTCCAGTGATTCATTCTATGTGTGGCGTGTGACTTCGGCGAGCCGTGTGAGCGATAGCAGCAGTGTGTACTATGCTTACGTGGTCGTTCCAGTCCTTTATCTAACCTCTGATTTAATGATAGGTCCAGGAGATGGTTCTTCAAGTAATCCATATCAATTAAGTGTGTAAACAAATAATTTGAAATAACATTGATAAAAATACAAAATACTTCTTAAGAAAATAAGAAGTATTTTTTGATATCATTTTAGTTAATTTAACATATAATTTAATAGGTGATAATCATGACAAAAATAGATAATTTCAAATTATTTGTTAAAAATAATCCTAATTTAATTACATATGTTAGAAATAATACTATGTCATGGCAGAGTTTTTATGAATTATATGATTTATATGGTGAAGATAATAGTGTTTGGAATGAGTATTTAAATACTAAAAGTTCTGTAAATAATACTAAAGAGAGTGAAACTAAAAAAACTAGTAAGTTTTCTGATATATTAGATATGGCTAAAAATATTGATACTAATAAATTACAAGATAGTATAAGTTCAGTACAAAAAGCTATTGGTTTAATAGGAGATATGCTTGTAAAAGATAAAGCTCCAGGTACTGGTAGTACTTATAATCCTAGGCCTATTTACCGAAGGTTCGATGATTAATGACAACAGAATTGCAACTTAAAATTAGTTCTGATCCAAGACTAGTATCATTTATTAGACAATATCCAATCTGGTATAAAAGGCTAAATAGGGATCCTTTATTATTTAGAGAATTTACTGAAGATATGAAAGATAAATTTAAAATAAAACCTAGTGATAGATTAAATAAAACTTTAGAAAATATTAGTATGATACAAACGTTTTTAAATGTATTAAAATAAAAAACTTAAGATTAATTTTTGAATCTTAAGTTTTCATTTGATATATTAAATAACATTCCAATTAATATCATATATGATAGTAGTGAAGATCCACCATATGAAATAAATGGAAGAGTAATACCCATTATTGGAAGTAGTCCAATAGTCATACTTATATTATGTATCTGCTGGAAGAGTAAAACTGATATTATTCCTCCAGTAAGTAATTTATCGTTGTTATTATAAGATTTACTACCTAGTTTAATAATACTAATATCAAAGTATACAATAAGTAATAAAAGACCAAGTATCCCAACAAAACCAAAGTTTGAAGCAAATACTGCAAATATAAAGTCAGTTTGCATCTCAGGAAAATATATTGGTGTATGATTAAATCCATGCCCTAATAATCCCCCAGAACCTATTGCTGTAAGCCCATTAGTAAGCTGTAAGCCACTAGAATTAGACCAATTAAGAATTCTATCCATTCGGTAAAAGAAACTAGTACCAAATATCTTAATAAATAAATCTTGTTTTAAAAAATATAATCCTAAAAACATACCACCAAGTACAGCAATAGTACCAATAGTAATAATAAACCATCTACCTCTAAAACAACCTACAAAAAGCATTACAATAGTAATAATAAAATAAATAAGTACAGCACCAGTATCAGGTTCAATAAAAGTTAATATTGAAGGAATACCAACTACAATAAGTACTTTAATAAGAAATCTAAATTCTTCACTAACATCATTACTTCTTCTTTCTTCATTAAAATCATTTATCATTCTTGATAAGGTAATCATTAAAAATACTTTCATAAATTCAGAAGGCTGAAAACTACCAATATAAGGAATAATAAACCAGCATCTAGCATTATTAATAGGCTTACCTAAAAATAATACCAGTATCAGGAGAATAACTCCTATTATATAAAATATATAAGCATTATTATAAAGAAATTTATTACCAAATAACATCATAATATAAGCAATAGCAAATCCCAGTAAATACCAAAGACCTTGCTTAATAAATAAATTTTGATAATCACTAGCAAGTAAATCTCTCGTACAATATATAGTAATAATACTAATAATAGCAAATAATATTATTGGTATTAAAATACAATTTTCTACTTTAAATTTTGATTCTTTTTTCATTTAATCAACTCTCTCTTTAATATAATACCACAAAAAAATAAAATAATAAATATATATTAGTATCATATAATAAATTAGAGGTGAATATATGAAAGAACTACCAAAAATGTATCATAATAACATAGATAAAAATATTAATAATAATGAAAAAATATTTTCTACTATGTATAATAATGATATAGAATTAAGGAGTACCAATAACTTTATTAACAATAAAAATAATTATACAGTAGAACAAAAAATATATAATATATTTAATTCTCCTAATTATATTTATAAAATAGATGTTATTATTGTTACAGATAAAGGAAAAAGTAAAAAGAGAATAGTAGGTAAAACTAAAACTAATTTAATTACTATGGACAATGAATATATCCCAATTAATACTATTAGAGATATTTATATAGATAATTAGTTAGTATTCTAAATATATAAATATAGCTTATATATAATAGATATGTAGATATATTATTTATAGACCTTAGGCTATAAATAACACTATGAGACCCTAGACTCATAGTGAAATAACCAAAAGAAGTTATAATACGACTTCTTTTTTATAATAATTTGTGGTATTATTATATTACAGGTGATAATTATGAACAGAGTATTCTTAAAATTAGGCCCAATTACTATATATTGGTATGCCGTATTAATAGTATCAGCAATTTGTACAGGAATATATTTTTCTACCAAAGAAGCCAAAAGAAATGGTTTAGGAAGAGACTTCTTAATGGATTTAATATTCTATGTAATACCAATAGGTATACTAGGAGCAAGATTATATTATGTAATATTCAATTTCTCAATATTCAAAGATAATCTATTAGATATATTCAAAATATGGGAAGGTGGTCTAGCCATATATGGCGCAGTAATCTCTGGTATAATATTTGTAATATATTATTGTAAAAAACATAACAAAAATATCTTATTAACTATTGATACATTAGTACCATATCTAATACTAGGACAAGCCATTGGTAGATGGGGTAACTTCATAAACAAAGAAGCCCATGGAGCAGTAACAACTCTAGGACACTTAAAAAGTTTAAATCTCCCAGACTTCATAATAAACGGTATGTATATTAATGGTAACTACTATATACCAACATTCCTATATGAATCATTATGGTGTTTCTTGGGATTCATACTACTACTAATTATCAGAAAAAAAGATAAATATAAACATAATGGTTTATTAGTAAGTTTTTACTTTATATGGTATGGTATAGGTAGATTATTTATCGAAGGATTAAGAACAGATAGCCTATATTTAGGAGTATTCAGAATAAGTCAAATCGTATCAGTTATGCTTATATTAATAGGTATAATAGGAATTATCTATATAAGGAGGAAGTCATGGAAAAATACAAAGTAGTAATAGTAGGAGCAGGAATAGCCGGTATGAGTGCTGCGATTAACCTAAAAAGAGCCGGTATAAACCCATTAATAATAGAAAATAATGCCCCAGGTGGCACACTAAACTATATACCAAATATCGAGAATTATCCTGGTTATGAAAGTATATCAGGCCCTGATCTAGCTATGAATATATATAATCAAGTAAATAATCTAGATATAAAAATAAAATCACTAAATATCAGTAGCATAGATTTAGATAAAAAAATAATCAATAACGATATAGAATTTGAGTATTTAATAATAGCTACAGGTAGAAAGAGTAGACTTCTAGGACTAGATAACGAAAAAAAATTACTTGGAAGAGGAATAAGTACTTGTGCTTTATGTGACGGAATGTTCTATAAAGATAAAGATGTTATCGTTGTCGGTGGTGGAAATTCTGCTTTAACAGAAAGTCTATACTTATCTAATATCTGCAACAAAGTAACTATTGTCATAAGAAGAGATAACTTTACCGGAGATAAATATCTAATAGATAGAGTATCTAATAAAAAGAATATCAAAGTAATAACTAATAGCAATATCATAAGCTATAATACTAAGAATGATACCCTAGTATCAGTAACCCTAGATAACAAAAAGAAAGTCAAAACAAGCGGTGTATTCTTAGCTCTAGGTGGAATACCAAATAGTCAGTCTTTCAATGTCGAAAAAGAAAATGATTATATTCTAGTAAATGATAAGTATGAAACAAACATCCCTTATGTATATGCCATAGGTGATGTAATAAAAAAAGACTATTACCAGCTTACTACCGCTGTTTCAGATGCCGTAATAGCCTCAAATAACATCATAAGAATAAATAAGTAATATAGTCATATATTAAAGTAAGAAAAGACACGCAAGAATATTTACATTAATAAAAAATAATGATATAATTTGTATATAGTATGAAAGGAGAATGAATATGGAACCAAGTTCAATAATAATCATTGTAATAGTAGGAGTAGTATTACTATTAGTCTTCTATGTAATCGGAGTATATAACAAACTAGTAAATGCCAGAAACAAAGTAAAAGATCAGTTTGCTCAAATAGATGTACAACTAAAGAGAAGAAGTGATATGATACCAAATCTAGTAGAAACAGTAAAAGGTTATGCTAAACACGAAGAAAATACCTTCAAGGAAGTAGTTGAAGCTAGAAATAAAATGAATACTGCTGGTAACATCAATGAAGAATTAGAAGCATCAAATGCTGTTACTGGAGCTTTAAATAAACTATTTGCTTTATCAGAAGCATATCCAGAACTAAAAGCTAATGAAAACTTCTTATCTCTTCAAAAAGATTTAAGAGAAACCGAAGACAAACTTAGTTATGCTAGACAATTTTATAATGATTCTGTCTTAATGTATAACAATACAAGAGAAAAATTTCCATCAAATATCGTAGCAAACATATTTGGATTTAAGGAAATTAACTTCTTTAAAGCTTCAGAAAAAGATAAAGAAGTACCAAATGTTAAATTTTAGGACTAATATAGTCCTTTTTTGATAGGAGAATATATGAAAAAAATAAACTTATTAATTCTTGGTATTATATTATTAGTACCAAGTATCGCAATGGCTAATTCAATCAAAAATATAGATATGGATATCTATGTAGATAGTGTAGGTACCGCTCACATAACAGAAGCCTGGGATACATATCTAGACGAAGGTACCGAAGGATATAAACCATACTATAATTTAGGTAATAGTGAGATATCCAATTTCAAGGTAAAACTAAATAATAAAGAATACACATTTAACGATAACTATAATATAAATGCTTCATTTGATAGTAAAAAATATACTAATGGCTTCCATTATATTAATAATGGTATAGAACTATGTTTTGGCATCAGTAAATACGGAAATAACACTTATTATATTTCATACGATATCAGTAATTTCGTAGTCAAAACAAGTGATGACTATCAAATGATCTACTGGACTTTATTTCCATATGATTATAATCCAAGTCCAAGTAATATAAACATCAAAATACATAGTGATTTTAAGTATGCAGACACCCTAGATGTATGGGGCTATGGTAAATATGGAGCACCCTGCTACGTATATGATGGAGTAATAGAAATGACTTCTGATGGAAGTATTTCTAGTAGTGAATACATGACTATCCTAGTAAAGTTTCCAAAGGACACATTTAATCTAGATGTTACTTTAGATAAAACATTTGAAGAATATCTAAATATGGCTAACGATGGAGCAAGCAATTACATAGACGATCAAGATGACTACAATAACTATAATGCTACAAGTATAATAGACAAAATATTCATGGGCTTTACCGTAATTGTTTCATTCGCATTCCCAATTGCAATTATAGTAGTTTCAATAATAGTAGCCCAAAGAAACGGTTATGGCTATAAAAACAATAAGGTAATAAACAAGAAAGATACTCCATTCTTTAGAGAAATACCATGTAACAAAGATATATATTATGCCAATACTTTAACAAATCTAAACAAAAATCTGTATTCAGCATACAAAGAAACAAACATATTTGGTGCCATAATATTAAAATGGGTAAAAGAAGGTAAAGTAAAATTCAATATAGCCGGTGGAACCTCAAATAAAGAAAAAGGCAGCATTGATTTAACCCTAAATCCAACTTTTGATAATGTGCTAGAAAAAGAACTATTCGACATAATGCATGAAGCCAGCAAAGATGGTATATTAGAAACAAAAGAATTAGAAAAGTGGTGCAGAGACCACTATAGCAAGTTCTTCGGACTATTTACCAGAATAAATAATGTCCAGCTAGAAAAATTAAAAATTGATAATCACATATACAAAAGAACAAATAAAGAAGAATGCAAATGCAAAAATGTAATGGACGATACCATATATAAAGATAGTAAAGAGTTATATGGTCTAAAACTATATTTAAACGAATTCTCTAGTATCAATACCAAAGAAGTAATGGAAGTCCATCTATGGGATGAATACCTAATGTTCGCCTATATATTCGGTATTGCTGACAAAGTCGCTAAACAGCTTAAAAATCTATACCCTGAAGTAATAAAAGACTACAATATCGACTTTGATACCCTTTTATACATAAACTATATCAGTACAAGAAGTGTTAGTGCTGCGAGTAACGCAAGGTCAAGAGCAGAATCATACTCTTCTGGTGGAGGCGGCTTTTCTTCCGGTGGCGGAGGAGGAGGATCCTTTGGCGGAGGAGGTGGCGGTGGTGGTTTCCGCTAATGAATACATTTATAATAACAAAAAATACAGTATTGAAGTAATTAGAAAAAACAACAAAAATACTTATTTAAGAGTAAAAGATAACAAAATAGTAGTAACCACTAGTTACCTTACCACCAGTAGACAAATAACCAAACTAATCGAAGATAATACAACCTTTATCAATAAAGCCTTAGATAAAAGTATTAAGAAAAAAGAAGACGACACATTCAAACTATTTGGTAATAGTTACGATATAATATATGGCCCGTTTGATACCGAAATAAATAATAATAAAATATATACCAAAGACGAAAAAACATTTAATAAATACTATACAAAATACATAACCAATATATATAGCGAAAGATTAAATTATTGGTATAATATCTTCGAAGAAAATATCCCATACCCCAACTTAAAAATTAGAAAAATGACTAGTAGATGGGGAGTATGCAATATAAAAAATCACAATGTTACTCTAAATTCAGAACTATCAAAGTATGATATAAGTGCATTAGATTATGTCATAGTCCATGAACTATCCCATTTCATTCACCATAATCACTCTAAAGACTTTTGGCTTTTAGTATCAAAGTATTATCCAAATTATAAAGATATAAGAAAAATGTTAAGAAGTTAAGAATATAGTTTAAATTATATTCTTTTTTTCATGATCAATAATCAAAATGCCACATATCTAATAATTCTTGGTAATAATCAAATAATTTAAACTTTTTTTCAAAAAAATGGCAAAATCAAACACCAATTCTTGTATATAAGTATGAAGGGATAAAAAGGAAGGAAAGGAGAATATAAATATGAGTTAAAATAACAAAGAAAAATACTATATACAAATTAAAGAATGGAGATGATAACAATTTACAAAGGATTTAAATTTAGACTATACCCAAATAGCACGCAGAAAGAAAAAATAAACAAAACTTTTGGATACAATAGATTCGTTTATAATCATTATCTAAATCAAATAAGAAAGGAAGGCTATAAAAATGTTAATTATTATATCAAAGATTACACAACCAATTTAAAATATGCTTATCCATTTTTAAAAGAGGCTAATCCAATACTTATTAGAAAAACATTATATAGACTTGAAGATAATTATAAAAGATATCTTAATAGTAGTTTTGGCTATCCAAAGTATAAAAGCAAATATGCCAAAAACTCCTATACTATAACTCTTACCAGTAGTAATGTAGGCCCAAACTGTCAAAATGTAAGCCTAGATTTAAAAAACAAACGAGCCGAGTTGCCAGAGTTAGGAATATTAAAAATAAAAGGTTATAGGCATACTCAGCAGATAAATGGTAGAATAGCCAATTACACAATTTCAAGAGAAAAGAATGGTAAATACTATATAAGTCTTTTATTTGAATTAGCTACCGTTAATAAAATAGTACCTAGTGTAGTAGTGGGCTTAGATCTTGGTATAAAAAAATTAATAACACTATCAGATGGTATAACCTATAATAACAACAAATATATAACAAAATATGAAACTAAAATAAAAAAAGAACAGCAGAATTTATCAAGAAAACAAAAAGGAAGCAAAAACTACTACAAAAATTTAAAAAAGATAAATGTACTCTATGTAAAACTGTCTAATTCCAGGAAGTATTATACTCATAGTATAACCAAAGAAATAACGGACAATTATGATATTATAAGTACAGAATCCTTAACCACAAAAAAGATGATAATGAATAAACAAAACCATTTATCAAAAAATATCGTTGATGTTACACTAAGCGAAATACTAAGGCAGTTAGAGTATAAATCAAACGAAAAAGGTAAATATTTTTATAAAATAAGTCCATATTATCCATCCAGCCAAACGTGCAGTGTATGCGGTAATATAGACAGAAAATATAAAAATTTAGATGAAAGAATCTACAAATGTGATAAGTGTCAAAGCATATTGGATAGGGACTATAATGCCAGTATAAATATTATGTTTGAAGGATTAAAATTATATATGAAAGATGCTAAAGGAAAGCCTATAACTACAAGTTAAAAGCACTATTTCTTTAGGCAAAAAATAAAGTACGGTAGTCAATATCGGAATTAATGTCTGCGAGTGAAGTTAATGCTAACTATCACAAACAGAAATATATCACCTTGAGGTGATAATAAATATTTTAATACTTACGTCAAAGATACTGCAAAAAATGTCGATGATATATTTTAGCTAGTTTTGTCGAATTAGTATAAATAAAAATATTTATGTGCTAAATTATAAAAGAGAGGTGAATATTATTGCTGAGGACCTATATGGAGTTTAGAAAGGGGATTCTGTTTATTAGACTAAAAGGAGACCTAAATAAGAATACAATAAAAGGAGTGATAGATGAAGACTTTAAATACGTCGTGTTAAATCTTGACGATATGTATTCAATAGATAGTTATAGTATAAAATATATAAATAAAATATACAAAAATATTGAATGCACAGATGGAAAGATGATTATTTGTGATAAATTCAATATCACAAAGAAACTATTAAAGGACATCCCAAAAATAGATAATGAATACGATGCATTCAAATTATTTGAAAGGATGATATAAATGAATAAATATGAAGAAGTAATAACCTCCACTAGTGGCATGGTATATATGATAATAAATAAATATTTCAAAGGCTATGATAAAGAAGACCTATATCAGGTTGGTGTAATAGGAATAATCAAAGCATATAATAACTATAAAAAAGAACACAACACAAAATTCTCTACATATGCCTATACATATATCTATGGTGAAATATATACATATATAAACAATTTAAGAGGAATAAAACTAGCTAGAGAAAATTACTCTTTATATAAAAAAATAAATGAAGCTCAAAACATATTAAGACAAAAATTAATGCGAGAGCCATCAACATATGAATTATCTTCATTTTTAGAGCTTGATTACAAATTAATAGAAAACATAATTACTAGCATGCAAAGTATAGATAGCCTAGAGCGAACTATAACAAGTAGTGACAAAGATTTATCACTATTTGATACTGTTAGTGATAATAAGGACTATTATAATATTGACTTTTTCATGCTAAATGAAGAAATAAATAGTCTTCCAGAGCCTTGGAAAGAAGTAATAAAACTAAGGTACTTTGAAGACAAAACGCAAAGCGAGGTAGCAAGAATGCTCGGCATGAATCAAGTAGAAATATCCAGGGGAGAAGCAAAAGTATTGCAAAAAATACGAAAGAGTTACCAAAATGTAATCTAAATAAGCAACAAATCCTCAAAATGTAACCAAATGGTTTACATAAAAAATATGCATTTTATGAGAAAATAAATTTAAGGTGATGTTTTGTGAAAAGAAAAGATAAACACTTGGATGTTTATGAACTTATTGCAAAAAATATTAAATACTATCGCAAGAGTAGAAATATGACGCAGGCTGAATTAGCAGAAAAAACAGAATATTCTCATGAGTTCATAAGAAGAATCGAAGCCCCCAACAGCAAAAAAAACTTTTCAATAGATGCTGTTAGCAATATAGCAAATGCCCTCGATATTGATATAAATTTATTATTTGAAAAAAGAGAAGATAAAGAAGGAAAATAGTCAAAAAAAGACTATTTTTTTCTTATATATATTTTATTAATTAACAAAATATAGTATAATTATGGGGTAGGTGATCAGATGTATAAAAGTCAAGAAGAATTATTTAACTTTTTATCCGGTGCATTTAATGTTAAATTAAGATTAATAAATAAAGAATATAATTATATAAGAAAAATTGATATATGGAACTATCTAAAAATAAACAAATGGAGTAAAGCCAAAAATTTAACTCTATCAGAAATGGTCAATGATATTATCGAAGTAGACATAACCAAAGTAGATTTATTTTTAAAAGACCATCTAAAAAAAGAAAATAAAAGTGTAGTAGATTAGAAGGTGAAATCATGAGTATAAAAACAATAAACATAACAATCGATGAATTAATCGAAAAATTCAAAAAATACAACAATAACGAAAAAGACATAGATTTAATAAGAAGAGCATATGACTATGCTGAAAAAAAACATTTCGGTCAAAAAAGAATATCTGGCGACGACTATATATTACATCCACTTAACGTTGCCCTAATATTAACCGAAATTTCTGCTGATGCTCCATGCATGGCCGCTGCTCTTCTTCACGACACCATTGAAGATTCAGATGCCACTAAAGAAGAAATAGAAAAACTATTCGGTAGCGAAGTCGCCCTTCTAGTAGACGGCGTAACAAAAATAAATAAAATAAACTTCAATTCCGATTCCGAAGCTTCAGCAGCATATCAAAGAAAAATCCTCGTAGGCCTATCCGAAGATGTAAGAGTAATAATAATCAAACTAGCGGATAGACTTCATAATATGCGCACCCTCGACGTCATGTCCGAAGAAAAGCAAAAGAAAAAGGCTAAAGAAACCCTTGAAATACTGACACCTGTAGCCCATAGATTAGGTATATACAAAATCAAAAGCGAGCTAGAAGATCTATCCTTACGCTACCTAAAGCCCGATGCTTATTTTGACATCGTAGAAAAACTAAACCAAAAGAAAGTCGAACGAGATGCCGCTGTTAGTAAAATGATGGACGAAGTATCAAGTCTTCTAAAAGAACACAACATTCCCCATGAAATCAAAGGCCGAAGCAAGAGCATATACAGTATCTATAACAAGCTATCCAAAGGCAAACCCTTTAGCGATATCTATGACATATTAGCCCTTAGAGTATTCGTAGACACCGAGCAGGAATGCTACATAGCCCTTGGTCTAATACATTCCAAATACAAACCCGTTCCCAAAAGATTCAAAGACTACATAGCCATGCCTAAAACAAACCTATACCAATCACTACATACAACAGTTTTCGGTATCGATGGAGAACTATTTGAAATTCAAATCAGAACCTATGACATGGATAAAATAGCAGAATACGGTATTGCCTCTCACTGGTCATATAAAGAACACAAAGATGGCGCCGCTGCTTCAAAAGACATCATGGAACAGAAACTTCAAATATTCCGAAACATCATTGAACTAAACGAAGACTCATCAACTCCCGAAGAATTCGTATCCTCAGTAAAAAAAGACATTCTCTCAAGTGATGTAATTTACGTCTACACCCCCAAAGGCGACGTCATGGAATTACCCGAAGGCAGTACCCCAGTAGACTTTGCCTACAAAGTTCACAGCGAAGTAGGTGACCGCATGATAGGAGCCATCGTCAACGACAACATAGTTCCCCTAGATTACAAACTAAACAATGGCGATATCATAAAAATAAACACCAATAAAGCTAGCACACCAAGCAAAGATTGGCTATCATTCGTCGTAACAACAGGTGCCAAAAACAAAATAAGAGCCTATTTCAGTAGACTTGAAAAAGACGAAAATATCGAAAAGGGTAGTGACGCTCTAGAAAAAGAATTACGAAAAAGCAATCTATCAATAAACGAATTCCTAACAAACAAGAATATTGATACCATTTTAGACGAACTAAAGCTAAATGACGTCGATGATCTATACGTCAACATCGCCCTAGGCAAATACACACCTAGCCAAATAATCAAAATCGTCAACAAGCCTGAAGAGGAAAAAGTAGACATCGCCGCTAAAATTAACGAAACAAACTACAGCAAAGCAAGTTTCTCCAACAACGACGTCCTAGTAGAAGGCATGAACGAAATAAAAGCCAGCCTAAGTTCCTGCTGCAAACCAATCCCAGGAGACAACATCATAGGATATATCACCAGAGGATCAGGCATAACCGTCCACCGCAGTACCTGCCGAAACATCATTGACATCGACGAAAGACTAATAAACGTTAAATGGAATGATAACGTTACCAAAAAATACCCATCAGACATCTTGGTATACACAAATGCCTTTGACAACCTATTAGACATAATAACCAAAGCCTCTTCCAGTGGTATCATTATTGACAGCATTTCCACAATAAACAAAAGTGATTATAAAGTCTACAATATGACCGTTCTAGTAGAAAACAAAGAAAAACTAGAAAAATTTATCAACGATTTACTAAATTTAAAATTTGTACAAAAAGTAGAAAGAAGTGTTAATTAATGCGTGTATTAGTTCAAAGAGTAACATCTGCCAATGTCAAAGTAAACAGCAAAGTAGTAGGAGAAATAAACAGGGGACTACTCTTATTCGTAGGCTTTACTCAAAGCGATACCACAAAAGAAATAGACTACATGGTAGATAAAGTGATAAATCTTCGTATATTTGATGATGAGAATAGTGTGATGAACAAAAGCTTACTTGACACTGAGGGTAGCATCCTATCAGTTAGTCAGTTCACCTTATACGCTGATGCCACCAAAGGACGCAGGCCATCATACATAAATGCCCTAAATGGAGACAAAGCCATAATTCTATATGATGAGTTCAATAAAAAGTTAAAAGAAAAAAACGTCAAAGTAGAGACCGGTATCTTTGGCGCTGATATGCAAGTAGAACTAATAAATGATGGTCCAATTACCATAATGCTAGAGAAGTAGAGTTATCTACTTTTTTCTTTTATTCCTCTCGTGCCTATAGTCACTCAAGGTTTTCTAATGCCTAAGGTCATTAGAAAAAAGTTTAGAGCCTATAGTCTCTAAACTTAAGTATTATTTATTTAGTTCTTTTTAAAGTATATGCATTTTTAGAAATTTTTTCTAGTCCTTCATCTTGTGGTAATTGTAGTCCCCAACTTGATAAATAATTAGTATAATCATTGCACTCATTAATTTGTTTAATAAATCTCTTAGCTTCTCTTAATGCCTTTTTATCTTTTCCATTTTCTAAATATATTGAAACATCTTTAATAACATCAAACCAGCCTCTGACATGTCCTTTAACCATAAATTCTTTTGCTAATAAATAAGTTATAATATAACTATAATTTTTAAAATATATATTTTTTGTTTCTAATTTGTCTACAGTCATATGATATTTAGATTTACCAATATAAAATTCATTTATATTTTGAGAAACCTCTTCATTTTGTTTTTCAATTTCACCATCAGTGATTATTATTGTTTTGATACGTTCGTCTTCAATTGGCTTAGCATCCTTATCTACTTTACCAGTACTTGGAACAGGCCAAGCGGGAAAATGGTATGTTACTCTTGTTACTTTTAATGGCTCATTTTCTTTTAATTCTCTAATCCTCATAATATTCCTCCTATAACAATTTAATATTGTAGCAGATTTACACTTTTTTGTAAACAGTAGTAATTATTAAAATTGCAAAATAGGTAGTCTGTATTATTGTCAAAACATAAAAGATATTGTATAATCAACTAGGAGGTTAACATGATAAAAGTAGAAAAAATCTCAAAAAAATTTACTAAAGAAATAAAAAATAAAGAGAAGATAGAGTTCTATGCCGATAAGGATATTACTTTTGAAGCAAAAGATGGAGAAATACTAGGCATTCTTGGTCCAAATGGAGCAGGTAAAACAACATTACTTAGAATGATCTCTGGTATTATGACTCCTTCCAGTGGTACAATTACCATTGACAACTTAAACTACAAAGAAAATGAATTAGAAATAAAGAAAAGAATATCATTCCTAACAGGTAATACCAAACTATATAAAGATTTATCAGCTTATGAATTACTTACCATGTGCGGTGAATACTATGGCCTAAGTACAAAAGAAATAAAAAGTAGAATCAAAGATCTAACGGATAGATTCAAAATGAAAGACTTTTTATATCAAAGAATAAGTTCACTATCTACCGGTCAAACTCAAAGAGTATCAATAGCAAGATGCTTAGTACATAATCCAAAATATTATATCTTAGATGAACCCACTAGCGGACTAGACATTATATCTAGCAAAGTAATACTAGATACCATCAAAGAAGAAAGAAATAAAGAAAAATGTATCCTATATTCAACTCATTATATGGAAGAAGCTGACACCATATGTGATAGAATAATATTTATAAATAAAGGCGTAATCATTGCTGCAGGTACTCCAAGTGAGATAAAAAAGAAAACCAATACTAACAATTTAAGAGATGCCTTTTTCGTATTAGCAGGTGATAACAATGAATAACATAAAAATAACCATAAAAAAAGAATTAAGATCGGTAATAAGAGATAAAAAATCATTACTTATGATGGCCTTAACACCCTTATTTATTCCCATATTCGTAATATTAATGTCTTACATGTATGAAACACTAACCAGTGATAGTAAAGAGACAAAATATCAAGTAGGAGTCGATTATTCACTAAATAGCACTGAAAAAGAATTATTAAATCCTGATATAGAAGTAATTAAATATGATAGTCTAAACGATATGAAAGCCGCCTACAAGAAAGATAAAATAATAGCCTATATCACAAAAGAAAATAATAGTTATAATATATATGCAAATAGTAAAACAGAAAATGGTAGTATGGCCCTAATGTACTTAACAAGCTATCTAGATAGTTATAATAGTTATCTAGGTCAAAACTATTTATTAGAAAACAATATCGATATAAATAAAGTATATAATAACATCAGTTATACCACTAATGAATTAGAAGGAGAATCAATGTTTGCTAGTGAGGTAGTTCTAATGGCAGTAACCTTTACTATAATGGCTATAACACTATCAAGTATTTATGCTTCAACAGATAGTACTGCCGGCGAAAAAGAACGTGGTACTTTAGAAACACTTTTAACATTTCCAATAACCAGAAAAGAACTAATATTAGGCAAATACTTCTCAATATGCATATCCGGTATCATTACCATGTTAATAGGAGTGATTCTATCTATAGTATCATTATTCTTTGTGAAAAATAACTTTACCATCTATGATAATGTAATATTCAACATAACACCTAGCACAATAGTTCTAACTATCATAATATTATTATTTTATACATTATTCATATCAGGTCTATGTATAGCAATAGCTAGCTTTACTAAGACCTTCAAAGAAGCCCAAAGTGCGCTTACTCCAATAAGTCTTATCACTTGTGTACCAATGTTTTTAAGTATGTTAAATATTAATTTAAATGGTATATTAAACTTTATCCCAATAGTAAATCATACCATAGTAATAAATGATATTTTAACCGGCACAATAAATATCAGTAACATATTAATAACCATAATATCATCAACTATTTACATAATAATATTAATATCATTAATAAGTAAAATATATAAGAGTGAAAAAATCTTATTTAACTAAAGTATTATGCAAAAAGAGTTCCTTCACTGTGCCCAATGCAAAATCCCTAGACTAACGTCCAAAACGTTCAGTGATACAAACTCTTTTCACAAAGTAATATATTGCAAAATTAGTAAAAAGGCAATTACCTTATTTGAATTACCCAATTAGTCAATAAAAAAAATAACAAAATACAATTGACAATACCCCAGATAAATTATATAATAAGTATAGATTTTCTATTACTATGAGTGACAAATAGTATATAAAAAGATAGAAACGGTTGGTTTCGATAAAAACCAAATAAAAGAGCACATTAGTGAAGTAGGGTGGCACCGCGGATATATATTCGTCCCTATAGATTATTAATGTGTTTTTATATTATTAGAAGGGAAAGATAAATATGAAAAACAAATACAGAACAATCTATTGTGGTGAAGTATCTACCACAAACATTGGTGAAGAAATAAGAGTAGCGGGCTGGCTCGAACAAAAAAGAAACTTAGGTAGCCTAGTATTCATGACACTAAGAGACGAAACAGGTGTAATACAGTTAATCAGTGAAGATATCGAAAGTTTTAAAGATATCACAAGAGAAAGCACTATGACCGTAACTGGAACAGTAAGACATAGAGTGGAAGGTATGACTAATCCAAATATGAAAACAGGTGAAGTAGAAGTCCTAGTATCCTCTTTTGAAGTACTAGGAGAAGCTCAAAATGTCCTACCATTTGAAATCAGTAGAAGTACAGATGCCTTTGAAGATACCAGATTAAAATACAGATATCTAGACTTAAGAAATCCAAAAGTCCATGATAGAATACTATTCAGAACAGAAGTATTAGATTACATGAGAAAAATAATGAAAGATATGAAGTTTACCGAAATACAAACTCCAATCATTACGGCTTCCTCACCAGAAGGAGCAAGAGACTTCATAGTACCATCAAGAAAGTACAAAGGAAAATTCTATGCACTACCTCAAGCACCACAAATATTCAAGCAATTACTTATGTGCTCAGGATTTGATAAATACTTTCAAATAGCCCCATGTTTTAGAGATGAAGACCCAAGAAGTGACAGACTATATGGTGAGTTCTATCAATTAGACTTAGAAATGTCTTTTGCAACAGATGAAGATGTCTACGAAGTAGGAGAAAAAATTTTCTATGACATATTCACTCATTTCAGTGATAAAGAAGTATCTCCAAGACCATTCAGAAGAATACCATATAGAGAAGCAATGTTAAAATATGGTTCAGATAAACCAGACTTAAGAAATCCATTAATAATTGAAGATATTACTGATATCTTATCTAAGAGTACTTTTGAGCCATTCAAAACATCTTACATCAGAGGTATAACAGTAACTAATATAGATAAATCAAATTCATGGTATAAATCTATTGAAGAATATATGAAGAGCGTTGGCGCCGTAGGTCTATCATACATCAAAGTAAATGAAGATATGACTTTCAAGTCTTCAATTGACAAGTTCCTAGATGACAGTTTAAGAAAAGAGTTAACCGAAAAATGTCATTTAACTCCAGGTAGTGCTTTATTCGTACTAGCGGACTCTAAAAATAAAATTAACAAACTAGCAGGTCTTCTTAGAATAAAACTTGGTAATGAACTTGACTTAATTGATAAGAACAAATATGAATTCTGCATAGTAAACGATTTCCCTATGTATGAATATAATGAAGAAGATGGTAAGTATGACTTTGGACACAATCCATTTAGTATGCCTCAAGGTGGCCTAGATGCCTTAAAAGAGGATAATCTAGAAAATGTCCTTGCATATCAATACGACTTTGTATGCAATGGTTACGAGATGGCTTCAGGAGCCGTTAGAAATCATGACATCAAAATAATGAAGAGAGCCTTCGAACTAGCGGGCTATACTGAAGAAGATGTCGAAACAAAATTTAGAAGTCTATACACAGCCTTCCAATACGGTGCTCCACCTCATGCAGGTATGGCTCCTGGTATTGATAGAATCCTAATGCTCCTAAAAGATGAAGAAAACATAAGAGAAATGGTAGCCTTCCCACTAGGAGCTAATGGCGCAGATGCTATGATGGGTTGTCCTGGTGAAGTATTTGAAAAACAACTTAGAGAAACACATATCAAGGTAAGAGACTAGTAAATCAAATAGGGGGAATATTATGAAAAAAGATTATGCAGCAATATTTCAAAAGATTGAGCAAGACGATGTTACCTATTATGTACCAATTGATGTCGCTGAAGGCATATATTCAGAAAGAAACAATACCTTTACTGCCCACAATGTTGCTTTAAAGCATATAATAGCAGGTGAAGACTATGGTTATTGCGATAGAGAAAAACTAACAGAAATAGTAAATAAGAGAAAATATCTTGGTCTACCAATTACTAAAAAAATATTATTAACTAGCTTAAGAAAAGGTACTTATATTAGAATTAAACATGAGTCTGACCCACCATTTATTAGATATATAAAAAATGACGAGAATAAAGTCTTAACAGAAGACGATATTACAAATTACTATACAAAATATTTCTCTGAAAGAATTAAATATAAAGATAGTGCTTCCAAAGAAAAAAAATTAAATATAAAAATTGATGTAAATAAAATATATAATGCAATAAAGAAGAAAATACCAACTCAAGATGATCACATTAAAGAAATACTATCAATAATATGGCGTAACTTCAACAACTATCAAAACACAAAATCGAGAAGTATGCTAATAAATGGTGAAAAAGGTTCTCATAAAAAAGAAATATTTAATACGATTGAAGAAAATATTACCATTCCAGTACTAAATACTAGCATTATAAATAGGTACAAAAATAATATAGAATTAAACTCTGTTAGTGATATCTTAATTGATCTCTTAAAAAAATGTAATTATGATATAAAGAAAGCTGAGACAAGTATTATTGTAATTAATGATATAGATACCATAACAATATCAGATCAGAGTGATGTCCAATTGTTTAGTCCATATCAAACAGATTTGGCAAAATTAATAAATGGTTTTCCATTTACTGTAGAAATAGATGGCGATAGTTACACGATAGATACTAGTAAAATGTTTATTGTTTTAATGGGTGATTTTATGAAGCCTGAGGAGGAGATTTCTCCGGTTAAGGGCTTCCATAACATTCCAGATAGCCAAAAGAAAAATACGACTAAAACAGATTATATTACTCAAGGTTTAATTGAGGAACTTGCTACATCAATTCAGACTATAATTGAACTAGATAAACCTACCAGAGAAGAATACATTGAAAGTATTAACAAAAATGAAAATAATTCTTTAAATATTTCTAAAAAGTTTTTGCAGAGTTTGAATATAAAATTAACTGTTGAGGATACAGCGATTAAAAGGATATCCGAGATTATAGAGAAAAATGGTTATTCCGAGGAGCAAATCGATGAAATGATTGATAAAGCTCTTTCACAAGCAACTTTTGAAATTGCTATAAATCCTAATGCATATGAAGAACTTATTATTGACGAAGAAACTATTTCTAATAATAATAAATATAAATTAGTAAGGAGAAGAAAATAAATAGATTTTCTTTTTCTTTATTTCCCCTTCAGCCTGTAGTCTTGCGGGGCATAAGTGAGCCTAATGTCTCACTTATGAAAATATTTTTGTATAATTATTGTCAAATAATGATAAATGTATTGAATATAAAATATACCTATGATATAATTAAGATACCTAGAGGATGCGACATCTTTAGTATAAAACCGACTAAAGATATTAAACGGGGAGCTAATATAGTTTATGTGTTGAATACCTATCATTGATAGGGATCCTAATTAGATTATTGTGCTGACCCACCTGTGACTTACGCCGCGGGTTTTATCTTACAGAGTCGGTCCATCTGGGTCTTTTTTTTATCTAAAATTTATGCTATACTAATATGCGTGAGGTGTAATAATATGAAAGAAATTAAAAATAAAACAATATATACTCCTGATAACGTTAAGAAGTTTCTTGAAGTATATTATTTTGAAAAAGTAAAAGTACCAAGATTAATAATAAATATTTTAATAATATTAGTAATTATCTATTTCTTTACTAAAGATAATAAAGTATTCTTAGACTATACAACATTTATCTTTTGCCTATTTGGAATCATAGAATTAAATACCACAATGTTACCAAAATTAAATTATCGTAAATTAGCAAAGTCTAAAGATAGTGTCTTAAATACAAAAATAGAATATCTATTCAAAAAGAATAACTTTAAACTAAGTTCTAACAAAGATGAATATATAGATTATAATTCATTATACAAAGTATTAGAAACAAAAGAAGCATATTATTTATATATTAATAAATCTAGAGCTTTGATCGTAGATAAAAAAGATATGTCAGATAGTGATATTACTAATCTTACTAGTACTTTAAAAGAACAAGTATCAAAATATGAGGAAAAATAATATGTTTGAAAGAGAAATAAATTTAATTGGTGAAGATAATTATCTTAAATTAAAAAATAGTAATATCCTAGTAATAGGAGTAGGCGGGGTAGGTGGCTATGCTGTTGAAGCATTAATAAGAAGTGGTATCGAAAATATTACTCTAGTAGATTATGATAATATTGATATATCAAATATTAATAGACAAGTAATAGCTTTATCGTCAAATATTGGTAATAGTAAGGTAGAAGAATTTAAAAAAAGAATACTGAGTATAAATAGTAATGTTAAAGTAAAAATAATCAAAGAAAAAATAAATGAAGATAATATAAATTTATTATTTGAAGAAGATTATGACTATATAATAGATGCCTGTGATACCATGATTGTAAAGAAACTGTTAATAAAGATGTGTCATAAAAAGCATATAAATCTAACAACTGTCTGCGGTATGGGTAAGAAATTAGATCCATCTAAAGTAGAAGTTAGTGATATCAGAGATACTAATTATGATCCGCTAGCTAAAGCCTTAAGAAAATATGTCAAAGACGAAAAGATTAGAGATAAAGTAATATGTGTATCAAGTACTGAAGAACCAAGAAAAACAAATAAAACAATGATTACGTCAATGATAATGGTACCAAGTACTGCTGGTATACTTGCGGCTTCTCATGTAATAAATAGTATTATAAAAGAGAATAAATAATAATAATTTTATTCTCTTTTTACATTGTATCTAATTTATCCATAATATCTTTTAATATTTTTTCATTTTTATTTTCTTTAGGATGGTAATATTTCTTACCAAGTAATACATCAGGTAAATACTGCTGCCTTACATAATCATTCTTATAAAGATGTGGATATTTATAATCATTAGAAGGATTTCTTAAATGTTTAGGAACATCACCAACATTACCACTTCTAACATCATTTAAAGCCTCGTCAATTGCTGCTTCGGCACTATTACTTTTTGGAGATAATGCAAGTTCTATAACAATTTCCGCAAGTGGAATTCTAGCCTCAGGTAGTCCCAGTCTCAAAGCACTATTAATCGCGGCATCTACTCTTGGTCCCATACTAGGATTAGCAAGACCAATATCTTCATAGACAATAACAGATAATCTTCTTACAATAATATCTAAGTCTTCAGCCTCAAGTAATCTAGCCAAATAATGCAAACTAGCATTAACATCACTACCTCTAATAGATTTTTGAAAAGCTGAAATAATATTATAATAATTGTCACCATTCTTATCAATAAATAAATTAGGCTTATTATTAATCTTCTTAATCAAATCAATATCTATCTTTTTATCAGAACTACTATAATAGGCTATTTCAAGAATATTATAAGCAAATCTTAAGTCTCCTGAAGAAATACCCGCTAGATAATTAATAGTATCTTCGTCCATACTAATACCCTCTAAAATATTAGATTTAATAGCTCTATTAATACCATCTTTAATATTATCAACACTAAGTTCTTTTAATTCAAATAACTGGCATCTACTCCTAATCGCAGGATTAATAGCATGATATGGATTAGCAGTAGTCATACCAATCAAAGTAATAAGACCAGACTCTAAATATGGAAGTAATATATCTTGTTTATCTTTATTTAATCTATGTATTTCATCTACTAGTAAAATCATACCATTATATAACTTAGCTTCTTCAATAACAACATCAAAATCTTTCTTATTATTAATAACAGCATTAAGTGACCTGTAATTCATTCCCATTTCATTAGCAATTGCTGTTGCAATACTAGTCTTACCAATACCAGGGTGACCATATAATATCATTGAAAATAGTTTCTTATTCTTAACCAAATTATAAATAATCTTATCTTTTCCTACTAAATGTTCTTGACCAATAATATCACTAATACATTTTGGTCTTAATTTTACTGATAATAATTCTTCCATAACATCACCTAAACATATTAATTATACCATTTTAAGATATTATTGACAACAAATATATTCTGTTATATAATAATTATCCATGAAAGAACGAGGAGAAAATAATGAAAAAATATAAATTACAGCAGCAAATGCCAGAGTTTGAAGAATATTCTGATGGTGCAACAATCGATAATATAGATAATATGTTATATCAAATAGAGACAAGTATCGGAAAAATAAAGACTTCATTAAACTTAAACACTATAGGAACATTAGCTTTTTCATTAAGCGGCTCTTATATGATAAGCGAAGCCTTGAATTCAGTTCAAAATAACAACACATCATATTTAATTTCCATTGGTGCCATAGGTTTAGGATTTGCCTTTCTTGAAACTATCCAGTTAAAGAAAAAAATAAATAGTATAACTGAACTAAGTGAAGCTAGAGGTAAACTATTACAACTAAAAAACTTTGCTGAAAGTTATATCTGTGGTTATAATTATGAATGGTATGACTATGATGATGAAATATCACGTATTAAAAAACGTGAAGAAAAATATCTACCTAATAAAACAAAAACAAGAAAGAAAAAATAAAGAAAATAATTAAAGTAAATAGAATTGCAACTATTTACTTTTTTTGGTATAATTTACTATGAAAGTAGTGAGTGTATGAAGTATAGTTTTGATAAAAGAACCAAAGTATTAATAATATTATTATCCATGTTTATAGGAGCAGTATTTGGATATATTTATGAAGTAATCTTCTATAAAATAGATACAGGTCATTTTATTAATCGTGGTACTACTTTTGGACCATGGATACCAATATATGCCTACGGAGCATTACTAATATATTTAACTACTAGTAAAATAAAAGATAAACCTATGTATGTATTCTTAATTAGTACTCTAGTATGTGGTATATTAGAATATACTATTGGTTATCTTTTATATCGTATAAGTGGTATAAGACTATGGGATTATAATACTGAGATATTAAACTTTGGTAATATAAATGGTTTTGTCTGTCTAAGATCAGTATTATTTTTTGGTTTATCAGGATTGCTTCTAATGTATCTAGTAGTACCAACAATAGAAAAACTAGCTCTAAATATATCCAAAAAGAAGTTTAGTATTATCAGTATAGGTTCATTTTCAATATTCTATGCTGATACTATCTATAATCATATAATAACCAAAATAATAAACTACATAAAATAAATATCATAATGAAGACCTTAGGCTTCATTATGCCTCTTAAGACTACAGGCTTAAGAGGTAATAAGAAAGTAAGTGATAACTTGATAAATATAGATAAATTAAATACTAAGAATAAAAAACTATTATCAGACTATATAATAGAACTAAAAACAATCAAGCAAAGAGATAAAGATACAACAGTTAATTCATATAGTGAAGATATATATAAGTATTTAGAATATATGGAAAATAAAAATATATCTAATGCTTTAGATATAAGCTATAATAATTTATTAGACTATTTAAAGTACTTAGACGATAATAAATATGAAGTATCTTCAGTAGCTAGAAAAATAGTATCTATAAAAGCCTTTCATAAATATTTAAGTGAAAATTATAAAGTAATAGATATAAGTACCAAGATAAATACCCCTAAATTCTATAGAAAACTACCTAATATCTTAACTATTGAAGAAGTAGATAATCTTTTAGATATAAAGTTAGATACTCCTTTTGATTACCGAAATAAAGCTATGTTAGAACTAATGTATTCCTCAGGACTTAGAGTAAGTGAATTAATTAATCTAGAACTTAGTGATATAGATTTAAATAATAACTATGTAAGATGTTTTGGTAAAGGGAGTAAAGAGAGAATAGTACCAGTAGGAGAATATTCCTCTAAATATTTAAGTATTTATATTAATGAATATAGAGATAGTATGAAGAAAGGCTATTATACTGAGAAGATATTTCTTAATAATCATGGTAAGGAAATGACTAGACAAGGTTTCTTTAAAATTATTAAGAAAATTGCTAAAGATAAAGATATTAATAAGAATATAACACCGCATATGTTAAGACATTCTTTTGCTACACATCTACTAAATAATGGAGCCGATCTAAGAACAATACAGGAGATGTTAGGACATTCTAGTATCTCTACTACACAAATATATACAAATGTAACAAATGATATACTAAAAGAAAACTATGATTTATATAAAAGAAGGGACTGATTACAATGAAATTAAATAAATTAATGTTTAGAGAATATGATATAAGAGGAATATGGAATGAAGATATAACCGAAGAAATATCTTATTATATTGGTAGAGCTTATGCTACTAAGTTATTAAGTTTAAAGAAAAATAAAATGATTGTGGGATATGACAACAGATTAAGTTCTCCTATTATCGAGAAGAATCTAGTAAGAGGACTTACTGATGGTGGAGTAGATGTAGTAAGATTAGGTCTAGTTACTACCCCTATGTACTACTATGCTTGGGATAAACTAGATATCCACTGCGGTATAATGATAACAGCTTCACATAATCCAAAAGAATATAACGGCTTTAAAATATCATATAATGGCATTCACAACTGTTTTGGTAATGAAGTAGTAGAATTATACTATATAATACTAAACGGCATCTATAGCGAAGGAAATGGCTCTATATCAAGTGCTAATATAAAAGAAGATTATATAAAGATGATAAATAGTCATATTAATATGGGTAATAACAAATTAAAAGTAATATATGACTGTGGTAATGGTACTACATCTATCGTAGCCAAAGATATTTTTGTAAGTAATGATAATATCGAATATATTCCATTATTTGCTGAATCAGATGGAACATTCCCTAATCACCATCCTGACCCAGCGGTAGAATCTAATCTTACTATTCTAAAAGAAAAAGTAAAAGAATTACACGCTGACTGTGGTATAGCCTTTGACGGTGATGGTGATAGAGTAGGAGTAGTTAATGAAAAAGGAGAGTTTGTTTCAATAGATAAATTCATGGTTATAGTATGGCGTGATATCTATAATAAAATAGATAAAAAAGAAGGCTTCTATGACGTAAAATGTTCTAAGGTAGTAAGTGATGAAATGATAAAACTAGGGCTTAAACCAGTTGAAGTAAGAACAGGTAATTCTTATACTAAAAAAATATCAGTAGACAATAATTACCCATTTGGCGGAGAATTATCAGGTCATTTATATTTCAGAGATAAATTTATCGGTACAGATGATGGTATATATGCTGGCCTAAGATTAGTAGAAATCTTGTCACGTAATCCTAAAAAAGTAAGCAAGCTTCTCGAAGGTATAACTAAATATTATGATTATCCTGAAGGAAAGTTTACAGTAGAGGACGCTAAGAAAGATATCATTGTAAATAGAGTAGAGGAGTACTGCAGGGAAAAGGGATATAATTATTCTAAAATAGATGGTATTAAAGCACTGTATGATGATGGCTTTGCTTTGGTAAGAAAATCTAATACAGGTCCTAATATAACTACTAGATATGAATCATCTGATAAAGAAAAATTAGAACTAATAAAAAAAGAGTTTGATAGTTTAATTATTAAGTATAGTAAGGAATAGAAAGGAAATAATTATGACTAAAAAACATAAAATTATAATTATTATATCTATTGTAGCAGTAATATTATTTACTATAATTATGGCGTTAACTAAAATAGAACTTGGAACTGGCGACTGGAAGTATGAACTAAAAAACAATTATCAAATATGGCGTGTTAACTCCAAGGAAATTATTATTGGGAAAGAAGAAGATGGAGTATTGACTCCTAGTATTAATGAAAATATTGTAAAGTTTAAATATAATGATAATTTTGTAGTAGTAGGGGTTAATAATAATTTTAATGAAGATAATCTAAAGTACTATATAATAAACTTAGATACTGACGAAATTACTGGTCCATTAAGTGAAAAAGATTTAACTAATCAAGACACAAATATAACTATGGACTGGATAAAAACTAAACCAGCACCAAAGGATGCCAAATATGAATAACGAAGATAGTAATTAGTTTAGATAATATAACTATGCACAAGCTTAAATTAGATTCAAATAACTAAAATATAAACAAAAGAATAGAGTAGAGTACCCTATTCTTTTATCATTAAAATAAATCTTTAGAACTATTGTTATTCTTTTTACATGACTTACAATCGTCTTTATGACATTCACAAGTAGTATCGTCATGTGTTTCGTCGTCTTTATGACAATTACAGTCAAAAGTATTAGACTTATCTAATTTATTATCAGTTTTAGATTTCTTTTCTTTTTTACTCATTTTAATTACCTCCATTAATATTATTAACGATAGGTAATATATTTATTCTTTAATTACTTAATATGAAAAAATTGGTATATTGTTCTTCCATTTATAGAAGTTAACATAATATTGATTATAGGAACTTAGATATTTTATTAAAAGATGATTAGTTGTTAAGCTAAAATTTACCAGTAAAATAAGTTATTTTATATATTAATAAATTATCTCTAAATATCTATATTATTTAATTATAAATTATATTTATATTGATATTATTCTACATATATTTATCTTTTATGTATATAATAAAATTAACTACAATTATTATTATATAGTTAATTTTAAATAATTTTAAATAATTTTAAATGTATAATCGTTAAGTTAAATAATTCTAAACTCTTTAGAATCACCATTTAATTTTATTATCTATTACTTCCCTATTTTTTAGTTAAAATTAAAGTAGGGGACTTATTATTCATTTTCAGGATGGTTTCCTTGTTCGAATCTTATATACTTTGAATCGACTATATTTTTTTTAAACCATTCTTGTTCTTCTTTACTATTGTTTACTAATCCAACAACAACAACCATATCTTTTTCATCTACATAGTTATAACTATAATTATCATATATGGATGCGCCATTATCATTAAAATAGTAGATTATTTTATTGTTAATATCATTTAATTCTTCAATACTTACATTACCTACTCTATTATCTGTTTCCACTTTACTACTGCATCCAGTAAGTGTTAACATCATAAGAGCACATACTAAAACTACAAATAATGTTTTTTTCATAAGTTTAATCATTCCTTTATAATTATAATATTTTAATTAAAACTTTTGGGCCATAATCTCAGCAATTTTATCTAAAACTTCGCTAGCGTTTCGTTCGTCAATCTTAGTATAGCCAAGTTCTCTTAATGCCTGTATTTTAGCGGTATTTAATTCCTGTGTACGTGATAATTTTTCTTCTTTTTTAGAGGCAAGCATATTTTCCCATTTTTTATGTGATTCTGCAAGTCTTGTACGTGAGGCTCCCCCATTACTATATAACGTCATCGCAGAGAACATAATGCTTTCAAAAACATATTGATTGTTCTCGTCAAAAGCAAATTTATTTGGATCAGTATATCCATAATTTTTTGAAAAATATGCTAAAATATATTTTAATTCTTTGATAGCGTTTAGGTTCTCTATAAAGTGATGTAAATAGGTAACTGTAGCCAATGCCTCCCCTTCTCTACCCTTATTTTCAAGGAGAATATTCTTAGACATTAAAGCAATATCATTTATTAATTCAATTTCATCCTTATTTAAACCTGTCAAATCAATACAAGTTTTTTCTTTCTTTTCTTCTTCTTTAGCACTATCAAAAATTTTACTACCAACGTTTTGTAAATATCCTTTATTCACATCTAAAGCAAGTATTTCGTCAGCACTCTTTACATTTAATAATTCAAATAATAGTTGACACTTTTCATTAGGTAATTTTGACAAATCAGTACTATCTAAGTAATTGTAAACCATTTGTCTAGATACTCCTAAATACTTAGCTAAATTAACCTTAGAAATATTTGCTTTTTTTAATATTAAATTTATTTTTTCTACAACATTCATAATTATGTTAAGCCTCCTATTGTTACCTACATATATTGTAACATTATTACTAAAAATATGTCAAGTAGTTTAATAAATGTTAATTTAAATATGAAGTGCAACAAATAAATTTGAAAAAGACACGTGAATAGT
>OIYG01000685.1_pt1 | contig 31125 bp, 30 predicted proteins | sample 1587861 | NCBI WGS metagenome assembly OIYG01 (sample SAMN03283272) | human gut metagenome | biome: human-associated habitat; material: feces | host: Homo sapiens | place: Peru | collected 2012 | reverse complement strand
ATAACCCCCCCCCCCGAACAAATTTTCGAGGTCGGGAGAGAAGTTATACAGTCTTATTTTCATCTTTTTTATGAATCGTAAATATTATGGATAGCTCTTTTCTATCCTAAATAAATTTTAACAAATAGTATTACTTTTTTCAAGTATAAAAATATATCTTTTACAAAAAATAATAATGGTGATATGTATGAATAAAGTTGTTAAACAAGTAAAAGATGAATTTATAGAATGTAATGATTTAATATATAAAGAAATTAAATTTAGATTTAAAACATATCATATATTTTATTTAGAAACTATTACTAGTAGTGATAAAGTTAGTGAATATGTATTAAATGGTATTGCGTTTAATAAAAATATTAATAATATTAAAAAGAATTTACCTAGTCCTAACTTTGTAGAAGTAAATAATTGTGATCAAATTAATTATTATCTATGTAATGGATATACTGTTGTAATAAATAAAAATAATATATATGCTATAGAAACTAAAGCTGATTTAGATAGAAGTATAAGTGAAGCAACAACTGAACCTAATTTATTTGGACCTAAAGATAGTTTAGTAGAAAATATACAAAAGAATTTAGGATTAGTTAAAAGAAGACTTAAAACTAATCATTTAAAAAACATAGTTAAGATAATTGGAAGAGATACTAAAAGTATTATTAATATATTGTATATAGATAATATTACTAATATGGAATTAGTTAATAAAATTAGTGATAAATTAGATAATATTGATATAGATGGAATACTTGATTCTGGTATGTTAAAAAATATATTGGATAATAATAAGAATCCTTTTCCTACAATAAAAATTACTGAAAGACCTGATGTTATATGTTCTAATTTATTATATGGTAAAGTTGTTATATTAGTTGATGGTAGTCCTTTTGCTCTTGTTATGCCTACTTTTCTTTTAGATTTTTTTAATCCTGCTAGTGATGAATATAGTAAATCTGTTAATGTAATGTTTTTAAAAATACTTAGAATTATATGTTTTACTTTTTCAATATTTTTACCTGCTTACTATATTGCAATTACTACTTATAATCAGGAAACTATTCCACTCCCACTTCTTTTAAACTTTGCTACTCAAAGAAGTGGTGTTCCATTTCCACCTATTATAGAAGCCTTAACAATGCTTGTGATATGTGAAATATTAAAAGAAAGTGATTTAAGATTTCCTAATAATTATGGTTCTGCTATAAGCATACTTGGTGCATTAATACTTGGAGAAGCAGCCGTTAATGCAGGAATAGTTAGTCCAATTATGATAATAGTTGTTGCAGTAACATTTATTTGTAGTTTAATATTTTCTGATTCAGAAATATCAGGTGCTATAAGATTATGGAGAGTTATTGGATTAACATTTAGTACATTTTTTGGATTATATGGAATATGTTTATCTTTTATTGCTTTTCTTGTAAATATTACTAGTTATAAATCTATTTATTTAAATTATACATTTCCTATAGAACCTAATGATAAAAGTTATTTAAAAAAGATTGTTTTAGGAAAGAAAACTAATAAAAGAAGTAAATATTTAACTAAGAATATAATTAGAGAAAAAATTAAATAGTAAGTAATAAGTATATTTTTTATTAATAATATTAATTAGGTGAAAATAATATGTTTGTAGAAAATATACATGGTAGGATTAGATTTATTTTTGTTATAGTGTTTTTAATGTTTATTGCAGTAATTATTAAAGTTTTTTATATACAAGTAATTGAATATAATAAATTAAATGATTTAGCTGATAATTTATGGAGTAGAAATTTACCTATTACTTCTGATAGAGGTTTAATATTAGATAGAAATGGTAAAATTCTTGCAGATAATATAACTACTGTAAGTTTGGTTTTAATACCTAATCAAATTAAAAATAAGGAAATGGTTACTAAAGATTTAGCTAGTATTTTAAATGTTAGTTATGACGAAATGTGTAAACATGTTAATAAGAGAACTAGTATTGAAAGAGTTCATCCTGAAGGTAGACAATTATCATATGATGTTGCAGAAAAAATAAATAATTTAAATTATGATGGTGTTTATTTAGTAAAGGAAAGCAAAAGATATTATCCTTATAAAAATATGTTGAGTCACGTTTTAGGATATGTTGGAATTGATAATCAAGGTTTATCTGGTATTGAACTTGAATATGATAAATACTTAACTGGTAAAAGTGGTGCTATAAAGTATTATAGTGATGGTAAAGGAAATAGATTAAATAAGTCAGAGGTTTATGTTGAACCTCAAAATGGTGTTAATGTTACTTTAACTATTGATTTAGATATTCAAAAATCTATTGAAAGAGAACTTGATAATGTTGTTAATAAATATAATCCTGAACAAGCTTTAATTGTTGTTGCTGATCCAAATACTGGTGAAATACTTGGTATGTCTAGTAGACCAAATTTTGATTCTAATAATTATAAAAATTATGATATTAATACTATTAATAGAAATCTTCCTATTTGGGCGACTTATGAACCTGGTTCAACTTTTAAAATAATTACTTTATCTGCATCTATTGAAGAAAAAACCATAAATATATTTGATGATCATTTTCATGATTCTGGTTCTATTCATGTTGAAAATGCTAGAATTAAATGTTGGAAAAAAGGTGGTCATGGTGATCAAACTTTTTTACAGGTTGTAGAAAATTCTTGTAACCCTGGTTTCGTTGTTATGGGACAAAAGTTGGGTACTGAAAGATTATACAATTATATTACTAATTTTGGTTTTGGAGAGAAAACTGGTATTGATTTAAATGGTGAAAGTTCTGGTATATTATTTAAGTATGATAATATTGGTCCTGTTGAACAAGCAACTATGTCATTTGGTCAAGGTATAAGTGTTACTCCTATTCAGCAAATACAAGGTGTTTCTGCTGCTATAAACGGTGGCTATTTAAATACTCCATTTATCGTTAAATATTTAAGTGAGCCTGAAACGAATACTATTATTTTAGAGAATAAAAAAAATACTAAAAGGCAAGTTATTAGCGAAGAAACTAGCAAATTAGTTAGATATGCTTTAGAGAGCGTCGTTGCAAATGGTACTGGTAAGAATGCATATATAGAAAATTATCGTGTTGGTGGTAAAACAGGTACTGCACAAAAAGTTAATAATGGTGCTTATATGGTTGGTAATTATATTTTATCTTTTATTGGATTTTTACCTGCAGATAAACCGGAATATATTGTTTATGTTGCGATAGATAATCCTAAAGGAATTACCCAATATGGTGGAACTGTTTCTGCCCCTATTGCTAAAAATGTTATGAAAAGTATTATAGATATTACGGGTATTAAACAAGATAATTCTGGTATGATTAGACAGGAATATACTTGGCTTGATACCAAATATGTTTTATTACCTGATGTTGTTGGTATGAGTGTAGATGAGGCTAAGAAAACTTTAAAAGGTTTTAAAATAGAATATTCTGGTAAGGGAGATAATGTTATTTCTCAAGAACCTAGTAGCAATCAATATATTAAGGAAACAAATACTGTAAAATTAATGTTGGGGTAAAAAAGTTATTGTGTGATAGAAAAAAGTATGGTATAATTTTCTTGTCACAGGGGTGTGGTATAATGGTAGCATAGGAGTCTCCAAAACTTTTGATGGGAGTTCGATTCTCTCCACCCCTGCCATTTTTGTAATCAACTAACTAACTGTTAGTTTTTTTATTGCACAAAAAAAGAGAAATATTTCTCTAATTTAATTTTTTTATATAATTGTCATTTTCTTTGTCTAATATATTATCATAAACGTCAGTTAAATTAGCTATATCTAAATTATCTTTTTGAAAGTATCTTGTATAATCTGAGATATCATTAAATACACCAAATTTACGTAATATTTCATCATTTTTAGTATCTTTAATAAAAGCTACTAATTCTTCTGCAATATTTTTTTCTCCATCTACTTTAGTATTTAATAATTTATGAAATTTATAAATAAAATCTACAACGTCTTTGTTTGTTAAATTTAATGCATCTAATAAAGCATATAATTCTTTATCTTTTATTTCATTTCTTATAAAATATTGTTCTATTGTCTTTCTCATACTCTTTCCTCTTTCTTTAATATATTTATTATTATATCATATTATTTAATAAGGTGATAAAAATGTTAATAAGTTATACATCAAGAGAATTAGATTTAGTTGCTAGACTTATGAGGGCAGAAGCTGTAGGCGAAGGTAATTTAGGTATGCTTATGGTTGGTAATGTTATTGTTAATCGTGCAATTGCTAGTTGTGATGTTTTTAAAGATATTAGAACTTTGTATGATGTTGTGTATCAAAATCCTGGTGGCTTTGTTGGAGTAAATTCTTCTTTATTCTATTCATCTAGTACAACTTTGGAAAAAAATTTAGCTAAAAGAGTTATTACTGGAGAATATTATCATCCAGCTACTCATGCACTATGGTTTTATGCTCCAGGAACTGGAAACAACTGCAAAGATAATTTCTATGGTCAACCACTTGCCGGTAGATATAAAAATCATTGTTTTTATAGACCCGTTCAAGGTATGTGTAAAGAACTTTATTAGTTCTTTTAATTTAAAAATTCTTCGTCTTTGAAATTTTGTGTGATTGTTTTAAAATTTTTATCATATTCTATGAACTTTTTCTTAACTATCTCTGGTTTATCAAAATCTAAACATTTATTATATAAATCTTCTAATTCATGCAATTCTTTTTTATTTTCAGCAATAGTATTTAATTTTTCATATTCTAAATAATCATAATCTAAATATTTTTTTATACATTCCATATCTGGAGTATATCCGTTTACAAAGAATTTTTTATATATTCCTAAACCATAAACTTTTTCATATGTTGTTGGATATTCTTCATATCCATTCGCTTCCATTCTTTCTATATAATATTTTGTTATTAGATTATAATCTTCTAATAAAACTTCTTTAGATAAAATTTCTTTGTCTGGATAATTTATTTTTACTACAATATCATCATTTTTTTTATAATAACTTATTATTAATCTACCATTTAATTCATTAGATCTATAATACATTTTTTTATTATGATATTCATCATCTGATACAAATACGTAAAAAGCTTTATCATCGTATAGCATTTATTATCACTCCTTATAATAATTTTATCATATATTTCTAAAAAATAAATACATTTTAGATAGAAAAAAGAATATATTTAATTAATATATCCTATTTCAATATTGCTTGGTTTTGTATTTGTTTCTATAAATATTTTTTTTGTGTTTTCTGATAGTTCTATTTCTGAAATATTTAAATCTTCTGTTTTTGTTTCATTTAATACATAAATTCCAGTAATATTATTCGTTTTTAAATTATTCTTAAATGCTGTTACCGTGCTATAATTGTCATCTGCAAAATATATTCTTGGATATTTTGATGTACTTTGTACCCATGCATTACCACTTTTATAGCTTTGACCTCCTGCACTTACTTGGCATAAATATTTATCTGATAAACAATATATATTGTTCTCATATTTAAGTGAACTATCAGTGATAAAAAACACTTTTGTATTGTTAAATGAGTTCCAATTTTCTGTTCCATTAAATACTTTTTTTGTAATATTTCTTACTACTTTTTTATTTATCAAATCAATGTAATCAATGTAGTTTCCTACTTTTCTTAGTGGCTCATCTAAATATATATTTGCTGTATTTTCACTATATTCTTCATATTCAGTTGCTGCATCATTTTCTTCAATCATCATTCCAACTTCAACGTTATCAAAAGTTATATTTTCTTTTGCTATATTTATACCTAAAATTGCTGTAAAACTTTCAGTCGCTGTAAAAGTTGCAGTTGTTCCAAGTGTACAACTTTTTCCTTTATATTCATTTGTATTTTTATCTGCTAACAAAACGTTGAAAGTGCCAGAAGTAGTATTTCCATTTATTAGCGAACATGATAAAGTATAAGTTTTTCCTTTCTCAATTTTAAAACCACTATTATAATAATTTAGAAGATTTCTTCCTCCTGTTGAATTCGATGTTCCATTTAATGTAATAGTATTTTTATTACTATTACAAGTTTGAGTAACTCCAGCCTGTTCTGCTGAATGATTACTGTTGTAGTTAGGGTACAAATTTTTTCCTGTTGTTTTTATATTTATTTTATACTTTCCATAATTTATATCACTCGAATCTGTTACTAAGTCTCCCACATTTTTTATTTCACTTGGATAATCTGGAGAAGGCATTTTTCCATATTCTTCATATTTAGTTGCTGTATCTCCTTCTTCTAATTGAATATTTGAAATATCAACATTTACTGTGTCTTGGGATGGAACTCTAGCAAATCTTACAAATAAGTAATCACTCGAAGTATAACTTGATGGAGTATTAAATGTTACTGTTTGTCTACCTGTAGTTTGTGTGTCATAATTTTTTTGTGCTATTATGTCTTTCGAATATGTTGTTGTTCCATAACCTACTGCTACTGCAACTGTCTTTGTTGCTGAAACTATATTATAATCAAATGAAAGTGTATATGTTTTTCCAGTCTCTAATTTGAATTTTGTTGGAGTATTCACATAATAATTGTCAGTATATGAAACATTAAAATCACTCATATTAATTAGATTTTTACCACTTCTTTTTTTTTGTGTACTATTTCCATATATTTTAAAGTTTGTTAATAATTCTGGTTTTGATACTGTTACATTAGTTTCTCCTTCTGAAGTTACTAATTTTTTATTAGCATTTTTTAAATCCAATATTTTTACATTTCCTTCAAACTTTTTGTTCATATTGTCATTTTGTAAATCATTTGTTTCCAAGAATTCTACTGTTAATTCAAAACTTTGTATTTCTCCTACTTTTATATTGTTTACGGCTATTACTCCATCACTACTTGGATATATTAGATTATTTCCGTTACAATCCCCTTCTGTTGAACTACATTTTAGGGTTAAATATAAATCATTTTTGTCTTCAAATTCGTTTATTATATTTTCTAAGTATACTGTATAATTTTCTACTTCTCTATTTCCTTTATTTTCTACACTGAAAGTTTTTACTACTTTATCTCCTGGCATCATATTTTCTTTACTTATCAAACCATTACCATCGTCATATTTTAATTCTAACTTTGCTAGACTAGTTGTTATCGATTTTGTATTAGTATTTCCCTTTATTGTTGTTAAATAATAACCGTATGTTAATCCTACTAATATTAAAGTAACTAATATTATTCCTGTTATACTCAAAGTTATTTTTTGTTTTCTTGTCATATCAAGTTCACACTCCTCAAATGTTTTATAGATAATTCAAAAAAGATAATATATTTTTTTTATAAATATAGTAGTTTTTAATATCTAATAAAATTATTATATATTCTTTCTAGTTTCTACTTTTTTATTATTACTCTAATAAAATTATATACTAAAATAGACACTCTTTCAAGTATCTATTTTTATATTTTACTTCCATTTCCAATTATCTACTTCTTCTAAATCTGTTCCATATTGTTCAATATGTATATTATGTTTTATAAGTTCTTTTACACAATAATTTGTTAATGCAAATTTATCGTATGTATCATCGATATGATTTAATATTTCTAAACAAATGTTAAATCTATCTATTTTATTTAATACTCTCATATCGAATGGAGTTGTTATTCTACCTTCTTCTTGATAGCCTAATACAGTTAAATTTTTATTATTTCTATCTAATGTAAGTTCTTTTATTAGATTAGGATATCCGTGGAATACAAATATTATTGGTTTATCTTTTGTAAATATATAATCATATTCTTCTTCTTTTAATCCTTCAGAACATGTTTTATCTAATTTTAATAGATTAACTACATTAACTATTCTAACTTTTAAATTATGTAAATATTTTTTTAATATAGTTTTAGCTGCTAATACTTCTAGTGTTGGAGTATCTCCTGCGCATGCAAGTACTATATCTGGATTTTCATCGCTAGCCCAATTCCAAATACTAACTCCATTTTTGAAGTGTTTAATTGCTTGTTCCATATTTAGCCATTCAGGTCTTTCGTGTTTACTAGCAACTATAGCATTAACCTTGTTCTTAGTATTTAACACATGATTCATTGTAACAATTAATGTATTTGCGTCTGCTGGTAGATATAATCCTATTAAATCTTTTTTCTTTGTTGCTAAATGATTTAAAAATCCTGGTTCTTGATGTGTATATCCGTTATGATCTTGTTGCCAAATATGACTTGTTAAAATAATATTTAATGAAGGAATTTCTTTTCTCCATTCTATTTCATTAGATGCTTTTATCCATTTTATATGTTGACTTACCATAGAATCTATTATTCTAGAAAATGCTTCATATGTATGGAATATACCGTGTCTTCCTGTTAGAACGTATCCTTCTAATAATCCTTCACAAACGTTTTCTGATAAAAAACTATCTATTACTCTACCTTTTTTATTTAAAAAATCATCTGTTGGTATTATTGGTAAGTTCCATTCTCTATTTGTTGTATCAAATACATAGTTTAATCTATTTGATAAAGCTTCATCTGGACCAAATATTCTAAAATTATTAGGATTTTCATTTATAACATCTCTTAGATATGCTCCTAACTCTTTCATATCCATACCTTTTACGCTACCTGGTTTATTTAATTTTATTCCATAGTTTAATACATTTGGTAATTTTATTTCTTCTGTTAATAATCCACCATTGGCATATTTAGATAATCCCATTCTTAGATTTATTTTTGGTACGAACATTTTATATTTATTACGTAATTTACCGTTTTCATCAAATAATTCTTCTGGTTTATAACTTTTTAGCCAGTCTTCTAAAACGTTAAGAAGTTCAGGATGTTCTTTATCAACTATAATTGGTACTTGGTGACTTCTAAATGAGCCTTCTATTTGTTTTCCATCTACTCTATTCGGACCTGTCCAACCTTTAGGACTACGTAATATAATAAGTGGTAATCTAACATTTTCATTTTCTTTTGCAAGAATTTTTCTCATTTTTATTTTTGTTATTGCATAATCTAATACTTCAGCCATTCTTTCATGCATATATCTTGTATCAGTCCCAGATACGAATAATGGTTCATATCCCATTCCTACAAACATATTTTCTAAGTCTTCATCACTCATACGTCCTAGTATAGTTGGGTTGGCTATTTTATAACCATTTAGATGAAGTATTGGTAAAACTGTTCCATCTGTTTCTGGATTTATAAATTTATTTAGATGCCAACTTGTTGCAAGGCTTCCTGTTTCTGCTTCTCCGTCTCCAATCACGCAAGCTGCTATTAAATTTGGGTTGTCTAAAACAGCTCCATATGCATGTGCTAAACTATACCCAAGTTCTCCGCCTTCGTTTATAGAACCTGGAGTTTCTGGAGCTACATGACTAGATACACCTTTTGGAAATGAAAACCTTCTACATAATTTTAATATACCTTCTTCATTTTCTTTTATGTCTGGATAAAACATACTGTATGTTCCTTCAAGATAATTATTGCTAATCATTGCTTGACCGCCGTGTCCCGGTCCAGATATATATATCATTTCTAATTTATTTTTTGTTATAATTCTATTTAAATGAGCATAAATAAAATTTTGCCCTGGTGCTGTCCCCCAGTGACCTACTAATCTAGGTTTTACATCATCAATTGTTAATTTATTTCTTAATAAAGGATTGTTTAACAAATATATTTGTATACATGATAAATAATTTGCTGCTCTAAAAAAACCATCAATACTTATTAATTCTTCTTCATTTAGTACTTTATTTATTATATTTTTATCCATAATACCATTTCCTTATTCTAAAAATAGTATATCATTTCTTAAAGAAAAAAAAAAGCATTAACAGATATTTTTTCTTCTATCAATTTCTTTTTTTAGTATTCTTAACTCCGTTACACTATAATCATCTACTGTCGTTATGTTCAATGGTTTTTGAAATATTTTATCAAATTCTATAATATTTAGTATATCTCTATTTTCTGGTTTTTTTAATTCTTCTCTCATTGATAAATAATTATGATATTTGCTAAGTTCTTTATATTTAGATATATCACTTAAACTTTTTCCTATTAAAAATGTAATGTATATGAACATAATGCAAAATAGCAATTCAACATTAGCAGATATTTTTAATATAGAGATACTAAATAAAAATTTTATTAAATCTATTTTTATATATTTTTTATATTTTTCATAAAGATTTTTATCTCTTATTAATGCTTCTTTTGTCATTCTGTACATTAATGTTTCTTCATGTTTATTATCACTATTATAATATTCAGATATACTTCCGTCTAAATATTCAATTTTATAATGGTCATTATTTTTTGTATAATTTCCAATTATTTCACTTAAATCCGTATCTTCATCAAATTTCATAATATCCCCCTTCTAATTATTTAGTTTTTGAAAAAATATTCTTGACTTTTTCCATTTAATGTATAGTCTGTAAATTCATTTTTTAAATATAGTGGATAAGCTGCACAAGCAATCATTGTCGCGTTGTCTGTACAATATTTAAGTGGTGGTATTGATAAGTCTATGTTCATTTCTTTAGACATCTTTTCTAATTCATCTCTTAAATATCCGTTTGCACTAACTCCACCTGCCACTATCAATCTTTTTATTCCTGTATTTTTGATAGCTAAAGATGTTTTTCTTATTATTTCATCAATTGCAACAGTTTGAAAACTGTTTGCCATATCTTCTTTTCTAACTTCTTTTCCTCTTTGACGTTCATTGTGAACTAAATTTATTACGGCACTTTTTAATCCACTAAATGAAAAATTAAGTTCGTTATTATTCATTGGTATAGGTAAATCATATGTATATTTTCCTATTTTTGCTAATCTTTCTATATTAGGTCCACCAGGATATTTTAAATCTAATACTCTTGCAACTTTATCAAAACATTCTCCTATTGCATCATCTAATGTTGTTCCTAGTACATTAAAATCGTAGTCACTATCCATTCTTACAAGTTCTGTATGACCTCCACTTACTACAAGTGCAAGTGTAGGATATTCTATTTTTTTTACTAGGTTATTAGCAAATATATGTCCACTAATATGATGTACTTTTATTAGTGGTTTGTTATAAACCAAAGATAATGTTTTTGCAAACTCTATACCTACTAATAAACTTCCTAATAGTCCAGGAGCATAAGTTACTGCAATAGCATCAACTTCTGAAATTTTCATATTAGCTTTTTTTAGTAAATCTTTTAATACTAAAGTAATACTTTCTGTATGCATACGACTTGCTATTTCTGGTACTACTCCTCCATACATAGCATGAGTATCCATTTGTGTAGATACTGTAGTTGCTACATCTACACAACCATTTTTTACGATAGATATACTTGTTTCATCACAACTACTTTCTATTCCTAATATATATACGTCTTTCATTTAATTATCAACTCCATTACATAAGCATCCATATTATCATAATAATTTTTTCTTATGTTAATTATTTTAAAATTATACTTTTTATATAACTTTATTGCATTTTTATTATCACATCTAACTTCTAATATTATTTTATTAGATTCTTTAATTAAATTTTCTAATAATGTAGATGCAATATTTTTATTTCTATATAATTTATCAACTACTATATATAATAAATCAGTCGTATCATATAATGTTTTATAAATAATTATTCCTACTAATTCATTGTCTATATAGTAACCTTTTATTTCTTTATTATTTATTATTTCTTCTAGTTTATTTACTTTATCAAAATTATGATTTATTAATCTACCTAGTTTTTTAATACTATCTATATCTTTTAATTCACAATTATTTACCATTTAATGCTTCAATTCCTTTTATATATATAGGATTAACTAAGTGTGGATTAATATTATCTTTATTTTTTAAATATAAATATATTTTTTCTAAATCTAATTTATTATCTTTTAATATATATTTTTCTTTATCTTTAATATAATTATCATATTCTTTATTACTTAAATATATATAGTCTGTTAAAATTTCATTATCTTTAGAAAAGTATCCAATATATTTTCCTTTTAAATCAGATATTGCAACTAATTTATTAATTTTAGATTCTGTGCTTACTGCATAAGCTTCTAAGCTAGTTAATGTTTTGATTGGTATATCTAATGTATATGCTAATGTTTTTGCTATAGTTACACCTATTCTAACTCCAGTAAAAGAACCTGGTCCGTTAATTACAATAATTTCATTTAAATAGTTTGTATTAATGTTATTATTTTTTAATATTTCTTCTATCATAGGTACTGTGTAAACACTATGGTTTCTGTTAGATATTTTTTCTTTTTTTTCTATAAGTTTGCCATTTTTTAATAAACCTATTGTAATTAATTCATCAAAAGTACTTATAAATAAAGTATACATAAAATCACTTCCGCATAACGTATTATAACATAAAACAGACTAAATACAAAATCTTAGTCTGTTTTTTCTTTTAATAAATCTCTTATTTCTTCTAATAATAATTCTTCATTAGTTTTCTTTTTTTCAATAATTTCTTCTTTTTGATTAGTTTTTTTCTTTTTTTCAGCAGATTCTTTAATAGTATTAAATATTTTTATAACTATAAATATACAGAATGCTACAATTAAAAAGTCTAATACGTTTTGAATAAATGCTCCATAATTTATTGTTGCATCTTTGAATTTTATTGTTAGGTTTGTAAAGTCATGACCTCCAATAATAATTCCTATTATTGGCATTATAATATCATTTACTAAACTTGTTACTATTTTTTGAAATGCTCCACCGATTATAACACCTACTGCTAAATCTATTACATTTCCTTTACTTATAAATTTTTTAAATTCTTCTATTATTTTTTTCATCTTTTATATTTTCCTTCATTAACCTTTCTACTTCTTTATATAATTTTTTGTTTGCTTCTTCTAAATCTGTATTTGTTACTTTGAATGGTTTTCCATATCTTATCATTAGATTTTTACTTCTAAATTTATAATCACCCGTTATTCCAAAAGGAACTATGTATGAATCTGTTTTTTTAGCCATTGATACGGCACCAAATTTGAATGGTAATAAGAATTCTTTAGTTTTGTTTCTTGTGCCTTCTGGAAATAAACCTATTAATCCTCCATCATTTAATACCTCTAAAGCTTTTTCTACTGCAGCATTATCTTTATTTTTTCTATCTACACTAATACATCCTGTATGTTTAAAGAACCATCTTGTTTTTTTTGAATCAAAATATTCTTTTTTTGCCATATAATGTATTCCTCTTTTTGTTGCTGAAATAGTTAAGAATTGATCATATAAATGTTTGTGGTTTCCAACTATTAAGGCACTTCCTTTTTTAGGAATATATTCTTTGTTTATTATTTTAGGATTGTAATATAGTAAAAATATTGGTTTTAAGATAGGTCTTAATATTTTATAAAGTATTGGTACATCTTTATTCATCGTCATCTACTCCATCATCTTCCATTAATTTTTTAAAGTCTACTTTACCTATTTTTGTTTTTGGGAGATTTTTTCTATATACGAATTTATATGGAATCATATGATGTTCAAGATTTTTTTTACAAAATTCTTTTATTTCTTGTTTAATGAATAATCCATGAAAACCTGGTTTAAGTACTATAAATGCTTTTGGTACTTCTTTTTTATATGGATGTGGCATTCCAACAACTGTACATTGTAGTACTGCTCTATGAGTTTCTATAACACTTTCTACATGACTTGGATATACATTGTAACCACTACATATTATCATTCTTTTTATTCTACCTTTATAGAATGTAAATCCATCAGAATCCATGTAGCCTAAATCTCCTGTATGTAACCAAACGTGTCCATCATCGTGTACTTGTAATGCTTCATTTGTTTCTCTATCATTGTTTAAGTAACCTAACATTAGTCCTTTGTTATGAATACATATTTCTCCTATTTCACCGTATTCACATCTTTTTCTTGTTGTTGGATTAATTATTTTGATGTAATTACCAGGAAGTGGTACTCCTATGGAACCACTTTTATTAACACTTTTATATCCTAATGCTACTGCGGATAATGCTTCTGTAAGGCCATAACCTTGTGTTACTATAGTGTTTGCGTTATGTTCTTTTAAATATTTATTAATACTGTCTTCTAATGTTTTAGTAAGTGTATCTCCACCACTAATAACATATTTTAAACAAGATAAATCTAAGTTTTTTACGTTGTTACTATTTATTAATGATTCAAATAATGTAGGTACTCCAAATATTATACTTGGTTTTGTTTTATTTAATAGTACGTCAAATTTCTTTGAATCAAATGTTGGAACCAATATACATTTATATCCACACGATATTTGCACATGCATTGAAACTGCTAAACCAAATCCATGAAAATTTGGCATTATAGCAAGACATCCTTCTCCTACATTCATATCTTTTACTATTATTTTATCTTGTTCTGTAAGCATTAAAAATGCTCTATTTTGTATTACTACATTTTTTGGTTTTCCACTTGTTCCACCACTATGTAATATAACTGCTGGTGTGTTTTTTGTATATTTTTTAAATTTAACTTTATTTTTGTTAATTAGTAATGCTCTTTTATTAAATAAATTCCATGTTGTATATATTTTATTTATATGAAAATGCTCAAATTTTTTTATGTTTGATATTTTATATGGTAATTTCAAGTACCATTTCATAGAATTTGATGCAGAAACAAAAATTACTTTTTTTACATAAGTTGATAGTATTATATTTTTTATTTTTGAATAACACATATCTATTATTATTAAGTATTTACTTTTCGTAGATACTAATGCATCCTTTATTTCTTGTTCTGCTGATAACGGATGTACCATGTTTGCTACTGCACCTAATTTATTTAATGCGTAAAGTGCTATCAATGCTTCAGGAGTGTTTGGTAAACATATTGAAACAATATCTCCTTTTTTTACACCACTATATTTAAAACTAATTGCACATCTATCTATCTTTTTTAAGAATATTTTATATTTTATTTTCTTACCTAAATATTCTATTGCATATTCATTTGGATATTTAATGCACGCTCTTTTTATTTGTTCATACATAGTTATATTTGGTATTCTATAATTCAATTCTTCTTCAGTATAATATTTTTTCCATGGAGCTGGTATTTCTTTTTTAATTCTAAATAAATTAAATAGCATATTAATCACTGCCTTTCATATTATTAATTATATTATATAACCTTTCGTTATCTTTTTCTATATTATTTTCAGTTATGAATGGTTCTCCAAATACAATTCTTACTCTTTTAAATAAATTATATTTTCCTATTATTTTAAATGGAATAATTTTAGTATTTGTATCTTTTGCTAATTTAACTGTACCAATTTTGAAAGGTAATAAGTTCGGAAATTTATCTTTTTCAGTAGTTCCTTCAGGAAATATTCCTACTACTCTATTATTTTCTAAATATTCTTTAGCTTCTTTTAATACATTTTTATCTTTTATTTTTCTATTTACTGGAATTAACCCTAAATTATCAAATATAATTTTTTTTGGTCCTTTAAATAATTCACTTTTTGCTAGAAAATGTATATGTCTTTTAGTTGTAGACATTAATAATATAGGATCAAGCATACTGGTATGATTGCCTGCTAATATAATTTTATCTTCAGTTGGTATAACGTCATTATTTATTATAATTGGTCTAAAAATCAATTTAAAAATTGGACATACTAAATTTCTAATAATGAAATAAAATTTTTTATCACTATAATCTTTTTTCATACTATCACTATTTAATTATATCATTTATTTAATTAAATATATATATATGTTTATATTAAATAAAAAACAAATATAATTAAAATTATATTCGTTTTTTCGTATATAGTTTAGGTTCTTCATTATAGTAGACGCTTGTTTTCATATCAAGTTCATTTAACAAAGACATAATTTCTGTGTTATTCATATTTCTACTATTGCCATTATTATCAATGTTGTATACTTGATTTATTAATAAAATTATTTTGTCATCCAGTTGCAGTAAACCCTTTATTAATCTCCCATCAATATCTATTGTTTTTGAATCAATAGTAATATAATTTAAATAAAATCTTCCTATTAAATCGGGATAATATTTACAATAATTATTTCCTTTTTCTATACTTTCTTTAAGTGCTTCTAAAACTTTAATTTTTTCTCTTGCAAAGTATAATTCTGGTATTTCTCTTGAACTTTTATAATTTTCATCTTCTAGTGGAATGAATGTTATTTCTGCAAATGTTTTATTTTTTAATTTTAAATATTTAATAATATCTTCTTTGTTAACTAATCCATTTCGCATAAGCATGATTAATGCATCGCTTTTTTTGTTGTATAAAAATGTATCAAATTGTCTTGTTTTTATTTCTTGTTTTCCTAATTGTATACTGAACATACAATTTGAATAAACATAATTAAAACCTTTTTTTAATTGTTCTAATGCTTTTTTTAATTCTTCTGGATTATTTTGTATGGCATAAACATTTAAATTGCTTTTCATTATAAAAACCCCCATAAGTTGAGAGTTATTATATAACAATATTATATTAAATGCAAATTTTTATTCTGTTGTTAAAATATTAATACTACCAATACCACCATTAATATCAACAATATTTAATCCGTTTCCTACTGTTTCATTATCTTTTATTTCATCATTATTTAATTTTATTGAACCTATACCTTTACTTACTTTGAATGTATAATTTTCTTTTTTATTTTGTAAATTTATATCTAATTTTCCAACTCCAGCATCGATCATATTGTTACCAGTTAAAGTACTATTGATTATTACTTTTCCTACACCCATATCTAAATCTAAGTTGTTTATTGTACCTTTTTTTATTTCTAAACTACCAGCACCTGCATCAAGTTCAAGTTCACTTTTTATACTAATATCTTTTATTATGACTTTTCCAGCTCCAAAATCTAAATCTGCAGTATTTCCATTTAATGAATCAATTTTTACTACTCCTGCTCCAGTATCTAATTTTATATTTTCATAATTTATATTATTTGGTACTGTTAAAGCTAAATAATATTCTTTGTTCAAATTTATATTTGTTTCTTCTTTTATTATTAATTTTTTATTTTCTTCATTATATTTAATGTAACGATTATTCGTTTCTATACTATATTCATTGCCTTTTTTTATATATAAATTTGTGATTTTTAAGTTAATATCCATTTCATTAACTTCTTCATTTAATTCTATTTTTCTATAGTAATCAATGTTGTTATTATTGTTTTTTGAAATTTTTCCTACTAAATTAAACGCTACTAATAATCCATAGATTATGGAGACAATAATTGAAAATGCAAATGCAATTGCTAAGTATTTTATTACTTTTTGTGCATTTGTCATTTTATTTCTACTCCTCCAAATATTGTTGTAGAATTAATATATATTGTTTTAGATTTTTCGTTTACTTTTTGTTTAGTTTTATCTTCAACGCCTCCGAAGATTGGAATTGATTTTATTTTTATTTTAATATCTTTTGGTACTAATATAGTTATTCCACCAAATACACATGTAGAATTAATTACTACATCACCTTTAATAATAGAATCTCTTAAATCTAATTTTATACCTCCAAATACAGAATTAAGTGTAGCGCCTTTAAATTCTTCATCATCATATTTTATATTTTGGCTTCCAAAAGTAGAACAATAATCACTATCTTTTTTTATTTTCTCATTTAATTTATTTATCTCTTTATTTATTTTTGTACTAAATAAATCTTTAAATATTATAGATATACCTATTATTACTAAAATTACTGGGAATATTAATTTCCATATTATATCAAAGTCTAAGATATCTCTAGTACATAGTAATAAAATAACACCAACGATAATTAATATTATATCTCCTGTTCTATCATTATTTTTAAATAATCCAATAAAACCTGGAACTATTAAAAATAATGTCCACCAACCTTTAAAGAATATATTTATATCTGTTATACCAGTTGCATTAAGTCCAAATGTAACTCCTAATATAATAAGTACTAACCCCCACATTACATTACTAACTTTATTCATATTTTCACCACTTTCTACTTAGATTATATTATTTTATTTGGTGGTTGTAAACGATTAATTATATTTTTTTATTAAAAAAGCTTTTATTAAGCTTGATTATATATTTTTTTATATTCGTTTATAACATCCAGCATTTCTTCTACAATAATTTTATTTATTTCATTTAATGATATACTGTCTATTAATATGTTTTCTATATTATTTATATTAATCATTTTTATAATATAATTTCCTTCTATTTCATCTTTATCTAAATGACTATTATTTATGTTAGGTAATTTATTTGTTTTGATTATGTAATAATATATTTCGTTTTTTCTATTTTTATTAGTATTACGATAATTTCTAGTATAATGTGTATTTTTTTCTATTATATTTTTATTTATTTCATCATCTTCTAATTCTATTCCTGTTTCTTCTTTTATTTCTCTTTTTAAGCAATCTAAAAGAGTTTCATTTTCTTCCAAATGACCTCCAGGAAATTGATATGTATTGTGACAAAAACCTAACATTATTTCATTTTTATTATTTATTATTAGTCCTTTACATCTTATTACAATTTCATCTATTTCATTTTCTTTTAGGTTATCATAGTTGTATATTACTTCTTTCATTTTTACTCCAATTCTATATAATTTTAAAAATATTTTTCATTATAATAAGTATATCATAATTTAATTGTATAATAATATTTTTATTGATAACTTATAAAAGTTTTATTATTATTAATTTATTGTTTGATAGAGATTATTTTTTAATACATTATTTAATAACATTTAATATAATGACTTCCAATTAAAAAAAATAGATAATGGTTTACAAGGATAAATTATGATATATAAGGTTGGCGGTATCATTTTAAATGATAAAAAAATTTATTTGTTCGCTTGTTTTATATAAATACTTGTTATATAATTTTATTAGGAAATACTATAACTGTTGAGTACTTGCCATCTTCTAAGGAAGGAGGCTTGATATTATGAAGAAAAAAGATTTACTAATCTCATTTCTAATATTAATTATCATTTTATTAATAGTTTCTGTTATGATTCTATGTATAAAAAAATAGTACTCAATCTGCATTAGATTAAGTACTGCACTAATTAATTAGGGTAAGTACTCAACACGGCAAAGTTAAGTATTTCCCTTTTTTATTTTATGCAAATTTCTTTGACATATTCATTATACCATAAATAAAATATTATTCAAGTTTAGTATGATATGTTTTTTAATTATAATCTTCATAAATTATTATTGCACTTATTATTTATATTTTTTATATATCAAAGTTCAAATAGTTTGAACATATATTACCAATGGTGCGAGTGTCGTAATAATCTACAACTTTTCGCATAAGACGATTGATATTCATCAAATCTCTATAAACATTTTAACAAAAAAAGATAAAATCATCATTAATTATTTTCAAATTTTACTAAATTTCAAGTAGAAACTGGAATTTAGTATTTTTTTGAATTTAATTACATATCAATTATGAAATTATGCATTTTGATTTGAATTATGATTATCTAGATTTTTAACTAATTTTTTTACATTTTTATTGCCAACTGATGTAGTAGTAGTTTTTATATCTGGATCTTCATCCCAATTATATACTTCATCAATTTCATGGCTTTCTTTAAATGTTAAAGTAGATAAATCAACTTCCAATGATTTGTTATATTTTCCAAAAGCAATACTTATTACATTCTCGTAACCTTGAATTAATAATTTATAATTTGCATGAGCTAAATATCCATTTGAAAAAGAACTAATTTTTAATTTTTTTTCTTTTTGATATAAAATTGCTATTCTTTTTGAAAGAGCACTATATAGTTCAATTAAATCTTTTTTTATCGATTTTGTTCCAATAATATTAGCCAAATCCATTTCAAACAAATATTTATTCATATCTTTGCACTGTCTAGGCCAAGTATGATTTTGAATTTGTTTATCTATATAACTGTTCCAAATATTAGTTATAATTTCAGCAGCAATATACTTTCCTACAAGTAAATTTTGTTCTTCTATTTCAATAGTCTCATCAATTTTTCTTTTAGGATAATCTGCTAACCATTTTCCAATGATATTTCTAATTTTAAAAGTTTGTCCTTTAAAATCATCATATTGTCCTATACCATTATCCATAAAATACGTATTTATAACACTTCTGTCAAAATCGCTTAATTTATAATTTGCTTTAATTAAATAGTCATTATCTTTATCACTGTATACCATATCCATATGTGGTATTATCTTTTTTTTATCAGTCTTCCAATCTATGGTTGTAGACCAATCACTTTCTGCCTTGCGTTCGAAAAATCTTTGAAACAATTTTTCATTTTCATATAATGAGTCTTCAACTAACATCTTACTTTCAAAAAAATATAGAAAGTTTATAAATTCTGTTGTTAAAAAACTTGGTTCATATCCATTTTTAACTTTATACATCATATACTCAACTATTAAGTCATCCACTGTTAATTTATGTTCTAAATTTACCATAAAACCCTCCTTGTATATGAATTATTATAACATATATTTTTAAGATTTTTACACAAACTTTCTCTGCTATAAACAATTTTAATTTTAACAAATATTTTATTACTTTTTGGTACCCGACTTATGTATTGATAATGCATCAGACAACAGCTATCCATTGGGTAGTTTATCCCAGTATTTAAAGTTTTTATAAGATAACCTGTGTCCTAAATATTAATATTTCTTAAATTATATGACCACAAAGTTAGTACTTTTTTTATTATATTTTTATAATTGTTGATGGTAATACAGGAACCTTAAATAATACTAACTTATGTAGTTCTATATAAGTAAGATTAGTGTTTTTAATACTTATAATATTTCATTTTATAATTTTATATTTGATATTTAGAATTTTTAAAGTATTTTTAATCCTTTTTTAACTTTCTTCAATATCTAATCTTTACTTTATTAAGTGCATACTAATCAACTTCTTTCAAAATGAAATGCATAAAAAAAGGTTAACCGAAATTAACCTTTCATATATTTAAAGTCGATTAGTTCGACTAATTTTCCAATGGTGTCCCCGGGCAGAATCGAACTGTCGACCTATCGCTTAGGAGGCGATTGCTCTATCCTACTGAGCTACGAGGACATAACTATATTCTATCATAAAAAAAATTATTTGGCATTATCTTTGACCAAATAATATCATATTTATAAAAAATATTGTATATAATGCTATTGCATTTTTAAATTTAAATTTAGTAAGTTCATACGTTGCAACACTTTTATCAACTAATGTTAATACCCAACTTTCTTTATATTTAGGAATAGTAGTTCCTAGTGGAAACATATGTGAAGTTATTGCATTTTTTTCTACTTCATTTAAATTAAATTCTTTACTAGCGTTGTTATATGCTATTAATGGATGGTCTATTCCTTTTTTTATACCTTTAGTTCCATGAAAATCATATTCTGTAAAATAGTCATGAAGTAAAGCAGCTCTTGTTGCTGAGACATAATCCATTCCTAATTTTTTTGAAATCTTATAAGTATACCTTGATACTCTCATTACATGTATATATCTTGTAAGTCCGTGATGACTTTCACTTTTTAATTCATTAAATTTTTTTGTATTTATAATACTATCTGCAATATCATTAAAACTTATATTATCAGCAGTTTTTTGCATTATTTTTTCACCTCAGTAAACAAATTATAACACATATTACTATATTTGTCTAAAATTTATCTACATAATATTATATTAATTTACATTATATAGTAAAACTAGATTCGTCTATAAAATTATAATTTTCTTTAAATTTTAATTCATATACTAATTTTACTAAGGCTAAATCTTTTGCTTTTGCTTCTAACATTATATCTATATCTTTATCATATTGTTTTAAAAATGCAATAAAATTTATAAAATCATTGCTGTTTATATATTCGTTATGACTTCTTTTTTCTTTTTTACTTTTAGGACTAGAAAAATGCATTTTTACTCTACAGTTTTTATAGGTATTAAGTATTCTTTCCATATAAACATTTATATCTTTTGTGCATTTGTTACAATAATGATGATGTATATCTAAACACATTGGAATATTTATTTTTTCACATAATCTTAATGTTTGATATACATTATAACTTTTATCATCATTTTCTAATATTATTTTGTTCTTTAAATCATTATCAAGTTTGTTAAATGTTTCTATAAATCTATTTATACTTTTATTTAATCCACCACTTTTACTTCCTATATGTAATATAATATTATACTTTATATTAAACATATCCATTACTTTTTTTAAACTATTTAGCATTTTTATACTTTTTATAATAACTTCTGCATTTATACTGTTTAAGACACAGTATTCATTTTCATGTACATCTACTCTCATATTGTTTTTTTTAATTATTTTTCCTATATAAATAAATTTATCTTTATATTTATTTAAATCTATATCATGTATGTCTATAAGTGGTATTAAAGATGCTGTCATTCTAAAAAAGTGTATATTATTTTTTATATTGTATTTTATTATTTGTTCTAAATTATATAAATTTTCTTTTATTATATTATCTATTTTTATAGACTGATTATTTGTGTCTAATTTATTATAGTACGTTAATGTTGTTGTTTTACTTGATGTAGTATCTATTATTTTACTTATACAAGCATATCCTAATCTTATTTTCATATTTATCACAATATTATTATGTGTAAAATATCTTATTTCATGAAAAAACTTACTATTTAAAGTAAGTTAATTTTATAGTCTATTAAATAATGCTTCTATATTTTTTAATTTTAAATCTTTTTCTGCTTCTATATAATTCCAACAAGGTTCATTTATACTTAAATAAGATCTTATTTTTCCTGCTGTAGAAGGCATTATTGGTTCAATGTAATTACTAACGTTTGCAATTACAGTAGAACAAGTATAAATAGTATCATTAAATTTATTAATGTCTTCTTTGAATGAAATCCATGGAGTTTCTTCATCATAATATTTATTAACTCTATCAAGTAAATTAATTATTATGTTTGATACTTCTCTAAATTCCATTTTTTCCATATAGAATGTTATATCTTTATATGTTTTTTCTAATAATTTTTTCATGTCTTCATTCATATTTCCATTTGGAATATTTGTTAATCCTTTGAATTTTAATGTTCTATTTATAAAATTACCTAATTTGTTATTTATTTCATTATGAGTGGCATTGTATTCATCTATTCCAAAGTTTGAATCTCTCTTTTCTGGACCATTTCTAAGTAGATGGAATCTTAATGTGTCTATATTAAATTCTTCTGTTGCTTCTAAAACAGTCATACCAATGCCTTTACTCTTAGAAAACTTTTGGTCATTAAAGTTTAAGTATTCACAAGATACTAACATATCAGGTAATTTATAATTATCTTCAAGTGATATTAAAAGTCCTGGAAATATTATACTATGGAATGTAATATTATCTTTTCCGTGAACCATGTACATAATATTATTCTTGTCTTTGTCCCACCAATTACGATAATCTAAATTATTTCTATTACAATAATCCATAGTTGCTGTTAAATAACCAAAAACTGCATCTATCCATACATACATTTTTTTATCTTCATAATTTGGTACTGGAATATCTACACCCCATGTTAAATCTCTAGTAACTGCTCTGTCAGGTAAACCTTCGCTTAAATACTTGTTAGTTTCATTTTGAGCATTTTTTCTCCATTTTGTTTCGTTCTTTTTAACATATTCTTCAATTTGTGGTTGTAATCTTGAAAGTGCAATATATAAATTTTTATTATCTTTTAATATAGTTTTATTTCCACACGAAATACATATAGCACCTTTTAATTCTTCTTTTGTAAATACGTGTCCACAATCACATTGATCACCTTTAGTTTCATTTCCACAATCTGGACAAGTTGTTAAAAGTTCTCTATCCGCAACAAACTTTTTGCAAGTTTCACAATAATTATCAGGTTCTATTTTTTCATAAATATATCCTTTATCATATATTTCCTTAAATAACTTTTCTACTGTTTTTTTATGAAATTCACTTTCTGTTTTTGTATATAAATTATAGGTAAAATTCATTTTTTTAAATGATTCGACAAATTCATTATGATAACGTTCCGCTATACTATTTGGAGTTACTCCTTCTTTTTTTGCTCTTTCTGTTATTGGAGTACCATGGCAATCGCTTCCAGAAACATACATTACATTATCTCCCATTAATCTATGATAACGAGCTAAAACATCACCAGGTAATTGACTTGCTAAATGTCCTAAATGTAAACTACTATTTGCATATGGCCAAGCTCCGCCAATTAAAATATTTCTTCCTTTTTCATTAATTTTTATATCATTATATATTTCGTTCATAAATTTTTCACCTCTAAAACTAATTACTACTATATTCTATCACAAATATGTTTCATTTAATACAATTTTATTCTAAATATGATAAAAACATTAAATATATCTTGTCAGTTATATATTTTTTATAATAAAAAAAATACAGTAGTTTCTACTATATTATTTAGGATTTATATGTATCATACAATGTTTAACATCTTTTATTTTAGTTTCTATTTCATCATGTACTTTGTGGCATATAGTATGTGATTCTTGAAATGTGATATTTTTGTCTGCTGATATTTCTAAGTCTATATATATTTTATTACCAAATAATCTCGTTTTTAATATATCTATACTTTTTACTCCATTTGTATTCATTATGATATCTTTTATATTATTGATGGTTTCTTCATTACATGACGTATCAGTCATTTTTCTTATAGATTCTATAAAAATATCTATAGAAGTTTTTATAATTATTAATGCAATAATTATTGATGCAATTAAATCCATATATATTAATCCTTTTATCGAAGCGTATATTCCTATTAAACTTCCTACTGATGAAAGTGCATCGCTTCTATGATGCCATGCATCTGCTTTTAGTGAATCACTATTATATTTTTTAGATACTTTTATTGTATACCAATACATCCATTCTTTTGTAATTATAGATATTAGTGCTGCTAATAATGGTATCGTAGTTGGAATTACAAATTTTTTTGTATAAATATTATTTATTCCTTTAATTCCAATTAGTAAACCTGTTATTAATAATAAGAATGATAATATTATAGATGCAACATTTTCAAATCTTTCATGACCATATTGATGTCCTTTATCTGATTTCTTATTTGATAATTTTATTCCTATTATCACTATAACTGTACTTATAACATCTGATATGCTATGGATTGAGTCACTTATCATTGCACTACTTCTACCTATTATTCCTGCTATAAGTTTAAATATTGATAATATAGAGTTAATAATTAGTGTTATTATAGAAACTTTTATACATTCATTTTTCATGCTTTTCCTCTTTTCAATAACGTTACTACATTATATGATTGATTTAGTGAATATGTTTGTTATTCTTTTTGGATTTTACAAAATTTCCTGTTTCTGCATTAAATATAAATTGTAACGCTGGTAAATCTTCGTCTTTTTCTATATCACTTTTATTATAACTTAATGGTATAAAAAGTTCTTTAAAATCTTCAAATAAACTACATAAATTTTCATATAATTTATAATGGTTATAATAATAACCACGAATTACAGCATATTTAATTTTTGAATCAAACAAATTATTTTCTTTTAAGATATATAATATTCTTTCAAAATATTGTTCTGGTTTATCTGAAATATGTGCTACTAATGCAGTTTTATATTTTTCAATATATAATAAAACTCCAACACATGTTGCTAAAGCTTGTGTACCAATTATTTTGTTATTGGAATCTGTTATTTTTATTTCATTCATTCCTACACTTATATAATTATTTTCCAATTTAATGTCACCTCTTTTTTAACATTTTAAGTTTTTTCATCATGTTTAAAATAGCATAATAATAATTTTATTCTAAAATAGTAAAAACATCCGATTTCACAACTATGTGATTTCAGATGCTATATATCCATAAAGTATTGTTTTGATTAGTAATAATCAAATGTAGCATTTTTTATTTTATACAAGTTTTCTTGAAGTATTATGTTATTTATATTTTTTGACTCCAAAAGCTAGTTATTAATTAATTTGGTGCTCCTGGTCGGACTCGAACCGACACGTTCTTGCGAACACTGGATTTTGAGTCCAGCGCGTCTACCAATTCCGCCACAAGAGCAAGTACAATAAGATTATAACATATATTTATTTATTATGTAAATCATTTTATACTTACTTCTAATAAATTAATTAAATCATAGATTTGTTCAGAACTAATTATACAACCTTTTAAATTATCAGTAGATATTTTTATACCAATTATTTTATTAGTAGATAAATCTACATTATTTAAATTTGTTGTAATTATTTCTATATCTGTCATATTATTTTCTATAAAGTTTGTTTTATTTAATTTAATTTCATATAGTCTAGAATTAATCATATTATTATTTTTAAAGTCAGTATTTTTTATATCAGCATTATAAATATTTAATAAATTTGATATATTATTTTCTATAATACTGTTTTTTATAATACTATTTGATAATTCTAAGCCTAATAATTTAGAATTAGTTATTGTAATAAAATGTAGTCCACATTCATCTATATTAAGATTTGACATATCACAATTTTTAAATAAACAATTAGTTAAAGTTGAGTTAAACATTTTTTTGTTTAGTATACAGTTATCGAATATACAATCTATAAAACTAACACTAACAATATCATCAAATGTTTCATTTTTAAAATATTTATTGTAGATATTATCTTCGTTATTATATTTTGATATTGTTGTTTCTACCTTTTTAAATCCTTTATTCATTTTCTTCCTTATATATTGATGTGAATAATTCTGTTTCGTTATTATCAATTATTTCTACATCCATTTTAGGTAAATCATCTATTGTAGCAAGTCCAAAGTAATCTAAAAATTCACTTGTAGTTCTATATAAATTTGGTCTACCTGGCATATCAGATTTTCCTGCTTCTTTTAAAAGACCTTTTGCGAGTAATTTTCTTAATGTATGACTACAAGAAACACCTCTATACTCTTCTATTTCTAATCTAGTTATTGGTTGATGATATGCAACTATTGCTAGAACTTCTAATGCAGCTTGACTTAATGTATTTGTTTCTGGATTAACAACCATTTTTTCATAATATTCTTTATGTTCACTTTTTGTTGTTAATTTAAAAGCATCACCTAAATAAGAAATTCTTAAACCTCTATTTTTTTCTTCATAACTTTTTTTTAATTTTAAAAGTAAGTCTTTCGCTTCTGTTTCATTTATATTCATTATTTCACATAAAGTACTTAAATTTATACCCTCATCACCTTGTACAAATAATATTCCTTCTAATATTCCTAATTTTTCTTCCATTATTTCACATCTTTTCTAATATAATATCACTAAAATTATCTTTTTGAACTATTTTTATTTCTTCATTTTTACTCATTTCTAATATAGATAAAAACGTAACTATAATATATGGCTTAGTTCTATTATCAAATAATTCAGTGAATGATACTTTATTCTTTGTTTTAAATATATTTCTAATACCTTTTATTCTATCTCCTACACTTAATTCTTTTTTTGTTATTTTAGTATTTATTGGTTTCTTTAATTTTTCTCTTTCTAAAAACATATTAAAAGCATTTATTAAATCATCTAATGTTATATTATTATCTAGAGGTACGTCTTTTTTATATTCATTTAAGTTTGTAGGTAGTTTAGTATACACTTCATTTCTAACACTTTCTAAGTCTTTAAAAGTACTTGTTATATTTTTTATTTTATCATATTCACGTAATTTTTCTTTTAAATCTTCTTCGTTGTTCATCTCATACATATCATCTTCTTTATCGTTATCAAGATTAATTAGCATTTTACTTTTGATATGAACTAATTCACTAGCCATTACTAAATATTCGCTGGCAACATCTATACTTTCATTTTTCATACTATTAATAAATTCTAAATATTGTGTTGTTATACTATTTAAGTTAATAGTTTCTATATCCATTTTATTAATTTTTATTAAATGTAAAAGAAGATCTAAAGGACCTTCAAAATCATTTATAGTAAAATTATATGTCATTTACAATCAAATCCTTTTGCTTTCATATCAAAATTTATTTTATTTACAGTTTCGTTATATGAATAATAATTATTGTTTATTTTGCTATTATAATTTTTTAAATCTATATCTGTACTGAATACAAAATCATTTATATTTTCTGTTACTACACTAGTACCATTATTAGAATTTATTGTATTAGATAATTTAGTATATTTATCAAATTCATTTAAGTATTCTTCATTATTACCATTATCTTTGTATGTATATGTTTCTTTTATTTTTATTAATTTATTATTATCAAATATATATTCATATACATCATTATCTTTTGTACAAAATAAACTTGCTAAACCAGATTCATCACTTGATATAGTATAGTTAGGAAAATCATTTTCTTTATATTCTTTTATTATACCTTCTACGTTTACTAATGAATTTAATTTGTTATTAAAAATATATTCTATATTAGACTCATTTGTTAATTTTATTATATATAGTTCTTTATTATCTTGTTTTAATATTAAGTAATAATTTAGTTTATCTAAATCTATATTATTATTTATTATTTTAAATGATATATTTTCATTTGTTAAGTTAAATTCATTTAATATTATTCCATTTGATTTTATAACTGTTTTTGAATTAATATAATTACTAGTTACTACATTAGTGTCATTATTATCATTTGTTGTCCCTTTTTTTATATAAGAATCATGATTTGTAATAAAGTCTATTATTTCACCATTTTTAATTAAATCAATTACATTATAGTCTCCAAAATAATTAGCTATTGTTGGTATAAAAAGAATTATAGAACCTATAAATAAAAATATTATAATTACAAGTATAGGTTTACTGCCTCCACTTTTTTTTACTTTTCCTAATACTATTGGTTCATTATTATTCATATTTACCCTCTCATTCTCTAAAAGAATTATAACAAAAAAAAAGGAAGAATTCAATTGTGTATATGTACAAAGTTATAGTATCTTCTTTTATTTTTTATATTATTAATCGTCATCTCCCATAGAAAGTAATGTTTTTATATCTTTTTCTTCTTTTTCAACATATTGTTTAAAATTCCATTATATGGTTTTATTACTGAACATTTTTTGTCATACAAAAAAATTCAATAAACTTTAAAAAGCAAATTTTTATTGAATTTTTTATATTAAATTTTAATATTTTTTACGTTTAAATATTGTAAATTTATACACAAACTGCGAGCTTTATCATGAACAAATCTAGGTTATACCTAGCCTAAACCATAAGTGTCCGTCAATCAGTAACTGTGTAAGGATTTGAAATTGTTCCATTGCCACCTGAAATTTTTGTAGTAGACAATAGTGTCACTACAGGGCGAAGAGCGTCAGCACCCAACACATTGACACTATCATTAAAGTAACCCTCATTTATGCTAATGTCGAATGAGTTAAATTGGTCATCATCGCTAACGAAACCAACAGGTGAAAGTGTCCACCAATAATTATTTAATGCGTTGTTATCTAAATAATACTTTGAATTAGAAACATCACTTCTATAGCTATTAGCCCCTGCTCCAGCATATACCACTTCATCAAATGTAAGCATTCCTACTTTATTTATATCTATTTCTCCATCTACTCCAGTTGTTTCACATTTATATGATGGTGCTTCTTTTACATAATATTTTTTTGCTGATATAAAGTTAAAGCTTGTTCCTGAATTTATTAAATCACTTACTGTCCCAATTATTTCTCCATTATCACTATAACCATTTGTTTGATCTCCTATGCACCATGTTTCATTTTTTAATAATTCTTTGTCACTTTCAGTTGTTATTTTTCTTTCTAACCATGCATTTAACTGTGTTCTCGCATTTTCTATTGGATCTGCAACACTATTGATATAATCATTTATGTTATAAGTTTTACCGTCCACTATAACATTTTTATAACCATAATTTGCAAATAATATTGTTCCTTGAGTTCCGACTATACCATCTGTTGCAAATCCGCTATCATCTGTTAAATTTGTTGTGCTACAAGTTTTTTCAGAAGCAAGTATTAATTTTATGCTTCCATCACCCTGTATTCTAACTATTCTCCAACACATTCCTGCAAAGTTTATGTAATTATCTATAGGATTTCCTCTAAAATAATAACTTATACCTTCATCATCTTCTGCAGTTGATAATATTTTGTCGTCTACTGTTGTTACATTATCTACCATGCCTGTTGAAGATAAATTAGCTGTAAAAGTAGATTTTCCTTCTAGTGTTCCATTCTTTACATTATTTATTATGCTGTACGCTAAAGTTCCTTCTTCATATGGGAAATATTCGTTATTACTATTTTTTCCATATATTTGTATTTTTGCACTTAACTCTTTATTCATATCTATACTTTGGTCTGTTCCAGTATCTTTATATGTAAATGTAAAAGTATATGTATGTGTTTTTCCAGGTTCTATTTCATTTGTTATTAATTGCTTTATTCCACTTGGAAATGTTGTTTCTGTTGTTACTTTATTACATGTTATTGTTCCATCTGTTGTACAATCTAAAGTATATTTTATATCTTCTTTTCTAACAAATTGATTTATTACGTCTATTAAATATACTCCATATTCTATATTTGTGTTTCCTTCATTCTTTACAGTAAATGTTTTCGTATATACTGTATCACTAGGTTCAATTAGTTCTCCACCTATTACTCCGTCACTTCCATCATTATATACAAGTTTTAAATCAGCTGTTGTTACACTTATAGATTTTGAATTAGTATTTCCAGTTATTTTAGTTAGAAAATATGCGTATGTTAATCCTATTAAGATTAAACTAACTAATATTATTCCTGTTATACTAACTATTATTTTCTGTTTACGATTCATATCATCACTCTCCTTCTTTATTGTGACAATATTATTATAATAAATATTTAATATCATTTGAACGTGCCTATAGTACTTATAT
>OIYG01000678.1_pt1 | contig 31267 bp, 29 predicted proteins | sample 1587861 | NCBI WGS metagenome assembly OIYG01 (sample SAMN03283272) | human gut metagenome | biome: human-associated habitat; material: feces | host: Homo sapiens | place: Peru | collected 2012 | reverse complement strand
CATACAAGCAATTCTATGCGTGGTTCAAGAAGCATGCCAAGGATACAGTTATCCCTGTTGAAATAGAAGGAGCACCTACAGATGAAGAGACAGATGATGTTGAAGCCCCACCTCAGCCAGCATCCAAGCCAAAAGCAAAGAAGTCGAAGGGTGGCATACTCATTACCATCCAAACGACGGATGGTTTGTTTGTCAAGAAGGGTGGGCTTGACTATGCCGGCATGAAGGACTTGGTGTCTAGATTGGAGGGATTATGCTAAGGCTCTCTGGTCTTGACAACTTCTACTACTTACCCATGCTTCATGATATGAGGTATAAGGGTCCTCGTCTCTCAGAGATCATTCGTAATATATATCATCGCGATTCTCTCAATGGTGACATCTATATCTATATGTCTCGTGACCGACGAACGATAAGGTTGTTTCAATATAAGCATCATGTCTATGACCTTCACGAACGTACTTTCAGCAATGAATATCGATTTAAGAAAGTTGTACTTCGAGAAGGAGTTCCTACCTATAAGATGGATTGGAAGACCGTGATGATTGTATTGGAATCGCCTGTTATAAAGCAGATTAGAGTGTAGTATTGCATTAAGTATAATTAACTAATAATCAGATAGTTATGTGCTATATAAATTTGCATAATTCAAATATTTTTTGTATCTTTGCACTAAAATACAAAGGTTATGGAATTAGACGAATTAGGCATAGATATAGAGGCACAAAACTGTCTCGATCAAATTCAGTAGGAGTCTCTGACTTCTGCTGACTATGACCCGTCCCAAGGTATGACAGGAGAAGAACTGCATAACTTTTGTAAATTCTTGTATTCTCAGATTCAGTCCAAGGATGAGGAGATAAGCCGCCTTACTGCCAATATTAAAGAGTTGACGGATGAGGTACGTTTGTCGCGTCTTCAACAGCAAACATACAATGATGAGAACAAGGCGGTAAGTGCCAGCCATTCTCAAAAGTTGGATGTTGTGCTTCAGCAATTACAAGAAACCAGGCAAGAGCTTACTGATACAAAGAGAAAGCTGAAAACTGCTGAGACCCTGTTGGCAGATGCCAAAGAGAAGAACCAGAGGCAAATCGTAAGGATGATGCGTCCTCAGAGGCAAACTCTGATGGCGAGAAATCTGAGAAATCTCAATCCGAAGAGCCTGATAACTCTTCGGAAGATAGGGATTCTGATAAAGGCACTCCAGAAACTCCAACTCCTAAGACAATATATCATGGTCCTTCTCGTAAGGGTCGTACTTATAATAAGCATACAGTTGGCACGCCGATTATCCACAAGTGCGATTTGAGTCACTTGCCAGAAGGCGTAACTTATCATATCAAGAAGAATCCGAAGAAGGTACTTCATACAATAACAAAAGTAGAGGAACATTGGTTCGAGGAAGTTGTCTTGACTTATCCTGATGGTCATAAGGAAACGTATTTCATGCCTCAGGAGAATGATAAGGATGGCTACCTCTATGACGAGATTGTGCCTGGTACTCATGTAACTTCAGACTTCTTGACGGAAGAAACATCAAATATGTATGACATGGCTTGTCCTGCTTATCGTGAGGTGAAAAACAGATTGTCCGAGATGGGATTGAAGACTCATCGCCAGAATCTGGCCAACTATGCGGATAAGGGCTATGAGATATTGAAACTGGTGCTTCCGGCATTGAAGGACCGAGCCTTGGCTCCTGGTTCCAACGTAAACGTAGATGAGACATGGGAGCGATTCCAGACCCACTTCGGTCATCGTAAGACCTATATGTGGTGTTTGGTAAACCGCAAGGCCAACATCGTGATATTCTTCTATGAGGATACGGTAGACAAGTATGGCAATCAGAAGAGTGGTGGCCGTAACCGTGCTGTTTTGAAGGACTTCTTGGGTGATGCCAAGTTGAAGTCTCTTCAGAGTGATGGTTATATCTGCTACATGTATCTCGACGATGACTTGATAGACATAGAGCATCTATGTTGTCTTGCTCACGTTCGTGCCAAGCTAGAACGTGCGGAACGTATGGGTTGCAAAGAAGCTTCTTCACCTATGAGTAAGATTCGCAAACTTTATAAGCGTGAGGACTTGTATGTAGAAAAAGGTTATGATGCCGAAAAGATCAAGGAGATGCGTAATGATGAGTATACTCGAGGTATCGTAGACAAACTTCAGAATGAAATGTTCGACTTGATGGCGAACAAGATGGATAAGTTGCCTAAACTGATGCAGCAAGCACTGAACTATCTCCATAAGTTTTGGAAGCAAGTCTTTGCTTATCGAAATGATGGTGAATATTCCATAGATAACCTGGCTGCAGAACGAGCGATACGTCCCCAGACCATACAGCGCAAGGGCTCGTTGTTCTTCGGTAGTGTTCAGGGTGCATTGAGATCGGCAATGTACAATACCTTTATCCAGACTTGCAAGCAAGTGGGAGTCTCGTTCAGGCAATATTTCAAGGCTTTGCTCAAAGCCGTGAAATCTGGTAGAACGGACTATGAGAACCTACTTCCAATGACAATCTGCTTGGATTAATGAAATTTTTAGTGAAAGAAATTTGAAAATGAAATTTGCGAGCTTTACAAAAAGCCCGCAAATATGGGCGTTGTGACATTTTTGGACGCTTACGCTTGGGCAATATCAATTAATAACATGTTTTTTTGAAAATGTTGGATGTGCTAACTACTGAAAATCAGTAGTTACGTTCTAACGGTGATTTACCTTACATTAAACTTGATATAATAATATATGGCTGATTTAAAATATACATCTTTGTTCTATGATTCCAGCATAGACAAAATATGGCTTGTTCGTAAAATACTGCAAGATAATGATTATGCTAAATTGTGTAAAATTGAGGCTAAAACACCTTCAACTTTTAAAGGCTTGTTGAGTTTGTCTTTTTTGCGTCGAAAGAATTATCATTCTATAAATAGTAGTGGGTTCATATTGGGGAAGCCTTATGAGGAATATGTTGGAATGTTAGCTTTTATTTTTAAACAAAATTCAAATTACATAAACAAATATATAGAAAACCGGGAAAAATATGAGACATCTTTATTGCTAGGTCAATATGATGAAGCAAAGCATTTTTTGCAAGAGATTAAAGCTATATCTTATTCTACATGGACGTTGGAGCAAGATATCAAACTGGAGAGACTGAACTCTGGGTTAGGGGCATGTACTCGATTGTATAATAAACTTTACAAGGAATCAGGTAACTTTTGTTCTTACATGGCATATATTTCTTATCTGACATCTTCTATAGAATATAGTTTTGAGTCTGATATTAGATTACATTATGAAAAATTAAAAGCATCTGCTAATAAAGATACATTTGGTTATTTCATTAGCCATTGCATGGCATTTTACCCATATGAATTTTCTAATTGGGTAAAATGGGACTTGAATTCTTCATTGCTGGATTTGTATGATAATTTTATGATTGCGTTGAACGTAGTAGATGACGAAATGATGTCAAATAAAACCTTTCAAACAAATGTTCTTCATGTTTATGAGCATATTAGAGATAAAAGATTATCGACATTTTTAATGAAGCATGGTCTAATTTCTTATCAGATGACCAATGGAGATGTTGAAAGAGAAGGTATAATACGAAATTATTATTCTGGCAATTATCAAGCTGTTATGGACAAATATCCCGAGTATGGAAACAAAAATCCATGGGATACAGCACTATTAGACTTATATGTAAAAAGTTTGATTTTATTAGATGTTCCATGTCCTCTGGCAATTGATGATAATTCTTCTATTTATGATAAGTTATTAATCTACTATTATAGATATCTTACAAAGGATGATAATCGACAGACTCTATATTATCGTAATATGAAGACAATCTGTTATTCATGTTATTCTATTTATGGAATTGCTCATTTGTGGAATATCATCAATGCATATGAAACGAATAACATATTTCATATGTTTGATAAATTTGAACATTTTTCTTATGGAAGAAGCGTAAGAGGAAAGAATGTGAGTAAGAATTCTGTCTTAGATATTGATATACGTAATTATGAAACAGACAAAGAGTTGATGGAGTTATTACTAAAGCCGGTATTGCTAACAAAAGCAGAAGTATTTGATGGATTGTTTGACTTATTGGAAGCAGGGAAAGTAGCTGTCTTTTTGAAAGATCAAGTATGCTCATTTTTATTTAAAAGACTTTTAGATGAAGGTAAGTTGTGTAAAGCTGTTAGCTTCTTTGTTGTAAATAAAGTTAATGATACAAAACTCAATATTCAATTTAATAAAAATGAATTGAAGGAAATCTTTGAAGATGATTATGATTTGAAAAACGAAATACCCCTAGAGTTGTCTGTTTTCTATACAATGATAGGATTTGAAGACTATAAGCGATATCTGCCTTATAAGAAAGTTTTGTCGTTGTATGGAGTTAAGCATGCATCCGAATTGAATATTTCTAAAAATAAACTTTTAATATATTTCTTGGCTAATGTCGTTGATACAAAAGTTCTTTCTTTGTATGTTCAACGATATGATACACTAAATGATGTATTGGAAGAGCGTATGAAAATTTGTTCGTTGTTGTTTGATAATACTGATAATACTATATTTAAAGATGAGATAACTCAAATATACAGAGAACTTTCTATTCGTAGTTTAACCAAGAAAATAGATGAAAGTAAAATCTATGTTGATGTTAATAAAATTATAGCAGAAGGTCTTAACGAAGAGAAGGTCTTGTTTGATTTGTTTCAGAATACTGATGAGTCAATGAAGTATTACAATTCTTTGGAATCTTTGATTGAGTTAATGGCCAAGGAAGGATTAAACATCAATATTTATGTTCCTGTAGATAACTCTGCAACAATAAATTATAAATATTCACTATGCGAGAAGTTGTTCTTATGTATTAGAAATCGCTTCCTTAGTGACCCTAAATATGGCTTGGATTTCTTTTTGAGCACTCGAATTAGACATGGTACATTAATCAATCAATTGCGTCATCAATTTCAAGCTCATAATTTAGTTACCAATATAGGAGATAATAATTTATATAAAGATGACGAGTATTGGACAAATGATATCTGTTTGCATGATGAACGCACGTTGTATTTTGTACGACAGAAATTTAAAAAATTCTCAAAAGAGCTAGACGCTTATATATTTCGCCTAAAAAATGAAGTTATACAAATAAAAACCGAATTGGTTAATACTGATAAAAAAGCTGCATTTGATTTTTCCAAAGATAAGATAGCTTCTTATATTAAATGTGTTTTTGATAAAAGTGCAGGCTTAAATTTTGCAGGTTTTGTAAATTTAATCTTTGAAACATTGTGGAATATCACTGATAGGAGATTGGTGGAAGTGAAGCATGTTATTGATGACATGCAAGTGGATATTTGCAAAATGTTGACCAATTTGGAAAAGGATATTAGCGATGAACTAGGCAATGAATATCGTCTGACTCATTTTCAGACAGCAATAAGAAGTTGTAAGACTGATTTTCAGCATGATATGGATATTGTAAAGTCTTGGTTTGTTAAGAATGATAAGACTGATTTTTCTTTTGACATAAAAAATGTTGTAGATGCCTGTTTGAGAATGCATAATCGTATCAACACATCTCCTTTGCGTGTCAACATGGAAATAGCTAGCAAGTCAATGTTGAAAGGGGTGTATTTTGATAAATTAAATGATTTGTTTCATGACTTATTTAATAATGTAACGTCCTATTGTAAGTCGATTCAGAAACCTTTGAATTGCAAAGTCGTAATAAAGGAAATTGACGAAAATATATCAATAGAGGTTTCCAATAAATTGCGTGAAGAAGATATACTGGAAGTCCAAAATATTATAAACAATTTCAAGGAAAAAGAAAAAAAAATGTTATTATCAGGGATGGGACAAAGAGAAAACTGCTCGGGATTTGTAAAGATAAGTAATATTGTTACGTATTTACTTCCAGGTACTAATAACTATTTCAATAGTATTGTTGATTCAAATTTTGTTGCAAATATTTTTATAAATTTAAAATCAATCAGAGCATGAAGATTTTGTTGATAGAAGATGACAAATATAAATGTGAGGATGTCAAGTCTAACATTGAAAGCTGTTTCTCTGATATTCTTGTGGATACAGTAAAGTCATATAAGGAAGGAGTTATGAATTCTCTTTATGGGAATTATGACTTATTGCTTATTGATATGACTCTTCCTACATATGATAGTGAGTCGGTCTCAATTCAAGGAGATTCTCTCAAAAATGGTGGAGAGATGATAGTAAATGAAGTTTATGATGAGGGAAAGTTAGTAAAAATAGCAATAGTTACGCAATACGAAACTTTTGATGGGGAGACTTTGGATGTGGTAGAAAGACGTTTGAAAAGGTTATGTGGCGACAATTATTTGGGGTGTGTTAAGTATTGTTCGTACATGGAGGATTGGAAAGAGTCATTGAATAAAATTATTGGTTATGTTATCCATATTAATAGTTGATGATACGCCGGAGAAGATAACTGCTATTCAAGAGTTGGTAAAAAATAGTGGTATAAGTACAGAACCAGTCATTGTTAATGACTTGAGAAAAGCAATCAAGGAGATGGGAGAACATTTATACGATTTGGTTATTTTGGATTTGAACATTCCTAATGAATGGGGGAGAGATTCTAATCCGCAGAATGCCATAACCCTTATGGAACTGATACATCAAGATGAAGAGTTGTTGTGTCCGATGGCACTTATAGGTTTAACATGTTTGGAGGATATAAAACAATATCAAGTTTCATTTGATAAATTCTCTTTGCAACTTTTGAGGTATGAACTTAATGATGACACTTGGAAAACTCCTTTGAAAAATAAAATTAAATTTCTCATAAAATATAAAAGAAAAATGACAAAAGAAAAACGACAATATAAGTATGATGTAGCAATCATAAATGCTTTGCAAGAACCAGAGAATACTCAGGTTCAGAAAGTTTTTGGAGATAATTGGAAACTGATAGAGATGGAAGATGACAAAACAAATACTTATTATGAGACAACCGTCAAAGATGTTAATGGTCATGACGTTTCGATAGTTACTGCTTTTATGTCTCAAATGGCAGGTGTTAGTTCTGCAACATTAACAACAAAAGTCATTTATAATTTTGCTCCTCGTTACATTTTTATGACAGGGATTGCTGCTGGTATAAATCAAGAAGATGAAAGTTATGGTGATATTTTGATTTGTTCTGAGGTATGGGATGGTGCAAGTGGAAAAATTAAAACAGATGGTCAAGGTCTACGTAAATTTGAGCCCGATTATCGTCCGTTGGCAATTGATACTGAATTGAAAAACATTTGTATGCAAATGAAGGCTGATAAGAATTTATTCAATAATATAGAAAATAATTATCCAACAAACAACGGAAAGCCAAAAAATCATTTGCAAGTCCATATCGGTCCCATGGCTTCGGTCCCTGCAGTAACAGCTCGAATGGAGGAGATAGATGCGATTAAAGAACATGCAAGAAAGATAATCGGAATAGAAATGGAAAGCTATGGTATGTTTTATGCGGTATCTAATGGCGTCTACCCACGTCCTAAATTTTGTGCGGCATTTAAGTCTGTATCAGATTTTGCTGATGTTGCTAAGGCTGATGATTACCAAGAGTATGCATCGTATACTTCTGCTGCTTTTCTGAAGGAACTTATTTGTAAAAAACTGAATTTTAATTTTTGATAAGTCGATGATATATTATCCAATATCAGTATTGATGTTGGCAGGTGTCCGTGAGATGCTCATTATTTCAACACCATTCGACTTACCAGGTTTCAAGCGCCTCTTAGGCGATGGTAGTCGGTTAGGTGTGAAGTTTGAGTATGCAGAGAACATTAGTGTTACCATTAAAGATGCAATATAATCATTAGCAAATTTCTTCAATTTAACAAGCCAGGAAATGAAATCATATATTGTATTATACGATTTTGCAGATGGTGGAGATTATGTTTTGGTGGAAGAATAGAGGTGCTCAAAAGACAATATTCCAGCAAATAAGACAGAGAATTCGAGAAAACTAAGGCGAAAATTATGAGACTACGAAAGATAAAAATACAAAACTTCCGCAAACTGAATGATGTCGAGATAAACTTGGGTGATGCTACATTTCTTATTGGTGCTAACAATGCAGGAAAATCAAGCACACTGGATGTCATCGAATATTTGGTTACGGATAAGAAACTTGATTATAGTTGCCGTTCCAAATATATAGAGGATGGTGAGGAGTTGATCAAAACAGAGGATGTTATTATTGAAGGTTGTTTTGATAATGTTGATGCCACAATCGTAAATCAGCGTGGTTTCAATTCTTCTCGACTTAATAGCTATATGGATGAAAACGACAATGTTAAATACTCCTTCAATTATCGAGTGCGTCTTACCGCTGATGGTAAGAACCATCGTGAAATCCAAATGCACCAACAAAAGTTGAAGGATGGGTTCGTGGATTGTAAGAAGTGGCAAGATTTCATAGACAAAGGTGTAGATGCTGATGTTTTTTCAGATATTGGAGACTTAAACCATACATTATCAGCAAAGGAAAGAAAAGATTTGGAAGATAACTATCCAATGTTGTTTGAAGTAGAAGAAAGCAACGGGTGGTTTGAGAACCCTGGCGGTATTTCAGGAAATGTTCTTTCAAGACTTCCTCTTTTTTTGAAAATCAAGGCTGATGTCCTTGCTGAGGAGATGGAAACCTCAAAGACTGGAATCTTGCATGATTTACTAACGTATATGTTTGATGATGTTCGTAAGGGCTCCGACCATTATAAGAAGGCTGTAGAAGAGTTGCAGGAATTAAGTAGGGAGATGGATCCTACTGATGAACATGGTGCGTTCGGTCAGTTAATGAGAGATCTGAATAAGACAGTTGATGATGTATTTCCTAAGGCAACCATTAATATTGATACAGATCTTACTAAGGCAGAATCATTAAAACCTATCTTTGGAGTAACGATTAGTAGTAATGTTACAACTGATGTTTTACACCAAGGAACAGGACTTATTCGTTCTGCTGTTTTTGCTCTTCTCCGTTTTGATAAACAACGCAGAGAGCAATTTTCAGAAACTGACGAGCGAGGACTTATTATTGGTTTCGAAGAACCGGAATTGTTCTTGCATCCTAATGCTGCAGAAAATATGCGTAGGGTAATCTATGAATTGGCCGATTCTAATAGCCAAATTATAGCAACAACTCATTCTCCTTACATGATAGACTTGTCTCAAAAGCCCAAGCAAGTATTGAACAGCTATACATTGGGTGCTAATGATTTTACGCATGTAGTAGCGTTTAACCTTTCTGATGCCTTTCAAGAAATCCAAGAAGATGATAAAGTACGAGTCAAGATGATTCAGAAGATAGATGATTATGTGGCACGGGTGTTCTTTGCTCAAAAAGTAATCATTGTTGAAGGTGATACTGAGGATATAGTTTTTAAGCGTACCATAGAAGTGATGCCTGAGGAAGTTAAAAAGGTAGTTAGTTCAGATTATCAAATTATCAAAGCCACAGGAAAAGCGACAATGATTTCATTCATCAGATATTTAAAGGCATTACATGTGAATTTATTTGTTGTTCATGATGAAGATAGCGAAACTCCTGGTGCAGAGGTTATTAATGCTCCGATTTTGGAGGCGTTAGGTAACGATTCTGCCAAAAGATTAATGATGCATAATTGTGTTGAAGATGAGCTTGGTTATCCAGCACCAAATAAAGATAAACCTTTCAAGGCTTATAAATATGTCCAGGAATGGAATTCCTGGAGTGATGTACCAATAAACTGGAAAAACAAGATGAGGATTGTCTTTTCTGATTTTGCTGAAAAATTATGAGTAAAGAACAATACAACGAATTGCAGAAAACTTACACAAAGGAGGTTTTGGCAAATATGATAAAGGCAGATATACGACAAAGGTTCCCTGAACCTTACGCCAGTATGTATTGCCAGCAGTTTGATAATTTCAAGAACGTTGCAGATTTCTTTGAATTTGCAGCAAAGTTAATGAGGAGATAACAATATATTTATTACCAGTCTTTGTTTTTCTCAGACTTATGTAAATAAGCATCAAACTTAGGCATATAGTATCGTTATTCCCAGGCGGTCCCATCCCGCACAACCTGGCGCAGACCTTTGATGGTCCGCCAACCTTATAGCGTAGCGGTTCCGAGCACCGGAGGGCGGTTACATCCTCTCGTTCCTGAGGAAAGAGAGGCTTGGTGAGAAAGGTGGAGCTCTCCTTGCAGGAGAGACGGAGAGGTAGAAAAAAGCCTTCTTTAATGGTAAAGAAGGACGGGATGATTTTAGAAAATCTTATTATAAGAACAAAAATTAATATGATGAATATAGTAAAAATATAAATAGAAGGCGTTCTCATTGTAGAGCCACGCCTCTTCCGCAACTCTTGTGGCTACTTATTCGAGATCTTCAGCGAGCGAGAGTTTGAAGAGAAGGTTGCCCCAATTCAGGACTACAGATGTTCATCTTTATCATGATGATAATATTGGAAAATCAGTAATGTTTGTAGAATTTAATAAAGAGAGTGTATAATTATTAAAGTAATAAGTAGTTATGGCAAATGTAGTAATAACATTAAGTCAGTTTTGTAATTTTATCACAAAAACTGGTATGCATCGCTATAATGCAGTTAAATCAATTTATAGAGATTTGCATTCGGACTATACTATAGGAACAGATTATTGGGCAATGTTACGTAATCACATTAAGTATGTTTTGAATCATTCTGGAAAGGCAGAAGAACTGGATGTTGTCTTAGACCGAGTTTCCGAAGATAAAAGAGCCAATTATTCTCAAAAAATAGGTGGCTTAAAGAAATTTTGGAAAAAAAGAAAATTAGAGAAATTGATTCTTAGCAAAAAGTTTTGGAAGCATAAAGATTTACGAGTCAATGTAGCTCCTGAGCTTTGTTTTACCTATGGAGAACAAGCTTATGCAATAAAGTTGTTCTTTAGCAGTGGTGATAAAAAGATAAGTAAAAATGAAGCTGATGTTTTGCTTGAACTGATGCGCGAGGCATATAGCGTGGATACAGATGAGGTTAAGATAGGTATTTTGGACTTGCCAAGAGGTAAAGTTTTTTATTGCAATAATACTCTTCCTGAAATCTCAATGCTGGTGAAATCCGAAGCTGAAAGTTTGTTGAAAATGTTAAGCAGTTTGGAAGGATAGACAAGTTATTATAGTTTTGAGATTAAATAAAGAAAAATGATAGATACTATATATTTTTGGATATTGTTTGTTCTTGTGTGTATAATAGCTATAGCTCCAGCTATGATCTTTTATATCGCCTTTTTCAATGATGAGAATGACGATGCTGGTGATGCAAGTTATTTAATGGCTTTATCCGCTTTGTTGTTGGGATTGATACCTGTTGTAGGAGGAAATGTATTGCCCGTAGATACCCTAAGTCTGTCTTTTTGGATAGCTGAGGGTATAATAGGTGTAACTCTTTTCTTGATTTTTATATTTCATGTTAAGAGAAATCCTCACTATTTGTTTAGCACATTGTTGACTTTGGGTATTTTGGCAACTTTGTGGTTTACACATACAAATATGCGGCTAAAACACGATTTGCCTTATTATGGCAATTTTTCATTTGCCATGCCAGAATCTCTTTATTCTATATGGCTTCCTGTTGCCGTGATATTGGCTTTGTTTGCATTAATGCTTAGACGAAAGGAAATTAATTATGTAGAGATACCAAAAGAGAACAGTTCATCAAAAACAGTTAATGTAGAAAACTCATTTGGAAATGTCTTAATGAGAAAAAGCATAGAAGAACTGACTGAGAGATTGGCAGAGCAAAATGACAAGATAGAGACTCACTTAGCTTATTTGCTTAAAGAAATAAACAGTGTTAGAATACATAATGTGTTGAGTGATGATAAAAACACAACCCCTAAGTTTGACAGGACAATGTATGAGTGCTTGCAACAATTATCATCTAAAGTTGATGCCCTCACGGATGTTTCATCTATGAGAATGTCTGCAAATAATTCGACTCATTCAAACATAATGCTCATACGAGAAATAACTCATTTCATAGCAACACCTTTAGCAAGTATAGAAGGTAATGTGGAGCTTTTATGCAAAGCCTTGAGCCAGAAGAAGGCTGATAAGAATCTCGTTAATTATATAGATAGAATTAAAACGAGCCTTACTATTTGTAAAGGCATTCTGGAAACTTATCGTGAAATCTATCTCTGCTCAAAAAGTGATGATAAGTTTGGATTGCGGGAGCTGATTGAAGAGACTTTCGAATTATATAGGGAGCGAGAACATAAAAAGTTAGTATTGAACACAAACATTCAAAGTTCATATCCTTCCTATAGTAATTATTTCATGATGTCTTTGTTGCTTCCTATACTTTCAAATGCGGTAACTGCTTCTTCTGAAAACACAACCGTAGAACTTATAGAAAGCAAAGGTGTTATGAAAATATCTAATACCTATGTTGATGATGTTGACATAGATAAGATGGAAGTAGATGGATATTCTAGTAAACCAGAACATTATGGACTCGGGTTATATACCGTAAGGCATCTGTTATCTACTAGAAAATTAGGCAAACTAAAGTGTTATAAGCAGAATAATAGGGTATATTTTGAGATACCAATCAAATAAAACATTAATTATGGATAAAAATGTAAAGTACTGGTTGTAGACGATGATTTGGCGGCTGCTCAGACTTTTTCAGAACTTATAGCTACAAAATACAGATTCCGTACAGAAGCTTACTCAAACCTTGAAAAAGTTTTGGAGGTTGTTAGGACGGGTACTGTAAAAGTGGTTGTCTTGGATGAGCGTATGCCGGATATGAATGGAACGGATTTGTTTATAAAGATACATCAGGTTAATCCAAATATCAAAGCTGTGCTTTTGACGGGAGAAGCTGATCGCTTAGACATCATGAAGGCTGCTAAATTAGGATATAGTGGTTATTTGGAGAAATCAAATATATCCGAACTTCCAGGAAAGGTTTTGGTAGCTTACACTCAATACGAAGTTAGCATAGTCAAAAAAACTAATGAAGAGCAATTGTTGAATATTTTTAATCCTCTAAAGCCTCAAACTTGGTTTTATCGTTATACAATATGTTCCGTAGAATTGGTGGATAAAAACTTTACTTTTGAGGAGGGGTGGAAAACAATGTTAGCTTTAGTTTCATCAGAGCAAACGCAAGAGTATTCCTTAGAATATACAAAAGAGTGTAAGGTAATGGCTGGAACGGAATTCAAAGAGAGTGCAAACATTGTGCTAGAAGCTGGAAAGCTTGCCTCTTTGAAGAGTCAGTTGGACTCAGTTGTTACAAGTCATATTGATAGCTCGCTGTCTCTTTCTGTGACACAAAAAAAGAAGATAACGCAAACATATAAGCTTCAAGAAGGTATAGAGGATGGAAAACAAGCTGTTAAAAAAGTTTTTGAAAACAATCCAATATACTATAAGTTCAATGTTTTGCTAAAGAAATATTGTCGTTTTTGTGGTAGTGCTCACATTTTTCCCATTGAGGTTTATAAGCGTATTCCAAAGGAGATGACAAGGGTGCATATTTTCTATGCAGATGGTTCAAATAGAACAATTGATACAGGGGCAGTTTCCATATAATAATTTGAGCATTAATTGTCTAATTTTTAATATGTCAAATCCAGCATCTGATAATAACAAGAGAATAGCAAAGAATACTTTGCTTCTGTATTTCCAAATGCTGTTCTTTGTAGTTGTGTATGGTAGTTAATGAGGCGATGTATATAGCAAGGATGTTGAAATAGCAGAGAATATTATGAGTGATGAACAATATAATGAATTTCTGAAAGCCTACACGAAGGAGGCTTTGGCAAATATGATAAAGGCAGATATTCGGCAAAGGTTCCCTGAGCCTTATGCCAGTATATATTGCCAACAGTTTGACAATTTAAAAAATGTTGGGGATTTCTTTGAGTATGCAGTAAAATTAATGAGGCAATGAAACGAAATTATCAGCAGTGGGCTGAGGTGGTTTCGCAGGGCGTTAAACAACGACTCCATGAATGTGAAAAAATAAAATAAATCATAGCAATGATATGAATAACTTTAATGTGATAAAAGTAGCAGTAATCGAAACTAGTCACGTTGGTCTGAACATAGTTGCGCTATTGATTTTGTAGTTGAAAATATAATTTTTGAGTCTTATGAAAAATGATTTGTTCTATAAACAGATTAAAGAGAATGATCTTAATAAACCTGTGGTAGGTTTATTCGAAAAGTATTCAAAGCAACATCCTGACTTGCAGATTTATATTATTACTAAGCCATTGGGTGAACGATATAATTATCAATATGAAGAGAATGCTCTAATTGTGTTAATTCCTGGTCATAAAATGATCTTTATCAATTTAACTGAAGATGAGGATCATTTTGAAGACTATCTGGATGACGTTATTCAAGACTTAAATTCCATCTCTGATAAATATAAGTATATGGAATATATTGGTAGAGCCAGAAAATGGAAGAATGAAGTAGTTGAGAAAATTTCATTTGATATTAATTCATTTAATATTGATAACTTATTGAAAGATACTCTTTTACATGGTAATCTTGCCCGAAAAGTGGATTTATTGATTTCACTTCTGACTGGTAGTATAAATGATATTGATAAAATTGGTTCAAAACAACCTGAAACATTATTGGAAAAAGTCAAGAAAAAGATTATTTTGTTTGATGGTGAGCAGACACGTTTTATCTTTAATAATTATATCATTAAGAAAATTATTTCTGTACAGGGATTATCTGGAACAGGAAAAACAGAGTTGTTGCTTCATAAACTTAAAGAATTATATATAAAAGACGATACTTCTACCATATTCTTTACTTGTCATAATATTGCATTAGCAAATAAATTGCGTCAAAGGATTCCTCGCTTTTTTGATTTTATGATGGTTAATAAGCAGATTAAATGGAATAAAAGATTATGGATGTCAAGAGCATGGGGAGCGAAAAGTAATCCTAATTCAGGATTATACTCTTATATATGTAATTATTATAACCTTCCTTTTCGTCGTTATTCACCTGGTGTCACCTATCAAATTATTTTCTCAGATGTATTAAATGCATTAAATGCAATACCTTCTAAAAATTTTTCACCTTGCTTTGATAATATATTGGTTGATGAAAGTCAGGATTTTCCTGAAGTGTTTTTTGATGTATGCAAGAAGGTGGTTCGTCAAAAAGTATATATCGCAGGTGATATTTTCCAAGATATATTTGATTCTGTTAAGAAGAAAAAATGGGGTGTTGATATTGTCTTAAATAGATGTTATAGAACAGATCCGAGAACATTGATGTTTGCGCATGCAGTTGGTCTTGGTTTATTTGAGGAGAATAAGTTTAACTGGTTTGATAAACAAGGGTGGGAGAACCTTGGTTATAAGACAGATTACTCTGAGCGTAATTATTTGAAATTGACAAGATATCCAATTAAACGTTTTGGAGATATACAGGCTGATCAAAGTCTGGTAATTATTAATGATAGTACTATTGGAAGAGTAAAAAAGATTATTCATGAGATACAAGATGATAATCCAGATGTTTTGCCAGGTGATATTGCTATAATTTATGTTGATGATAGTAATGACATATATCCTTACATGGATGAATTGAGCAATGCTATCAATATGGAATTTGGTTATCGTGTGAATAGAGGCTATGAATCTAAAGCAGCAACAGAGGATTCTGTTTACATAACGAATGTTAATAATGTCAAGGGTATAGAATTTCCTTTTGTTATTTGTATAACAAAGAAAATTAAAGACCAGTATAAGTATCGTAATGCCTTATATACAATGTTGACAAGATCCTTTATCAAATCCTATTTGTTAGTTACTTCGGATGAGGGCCTCAATATCTTTAGAAATGGTATCCTGTATATTAATGAGAATAATTGTGTAAGAACCAAAATCCCAACAGAAGAGCAGCAGCATAATATCAATAAGCAGATAGTTGAATTGCAAACTGATCAAACTGAATCTTTTCAAGAAATAATGGAGGATATATTTGAAAAGTCTGGAATTACGGATCCTCAACAGAAGTCTCAATTAATTAAGGCTTTAGAAACAACAAAGATAGATAAATTTGATAAAGATATGATCCAAAAGTTTATTGATGCAAATTCTTCATTTTATTCATGAAAAAAATAAAATATGAACTTAAAGGTAATCTTTATGATTTAGCTTTTCCTCATCATTTATTGAAAGATAGGAGAGACTTAATCATGCTTATATTGGAGGCTTGCCGATATATGCAGCAAAATGCAACGACGGATCATGCTGGTAATTTATTAATGCTAGTTGTAAATGACATGAATCGTTTGTTCTTTTGTAAAGAGAAGAAGATGTTTTCTATTAGCTTTCCATTTCATACAGAATGTTATCCGACAATTCATTTTGATTTGGATAAAATAAACATTGATTCTTTCATGATATCTAATTTGTGCGATTTTCTAAATTCTTGTGATTACGAAGAAAAAAGTATTTATGATTTTGCAACTCCAATATTAGAAAAAGAGCAAAGTGTTAGCAATGATTTTTGGGTAGTATTAAAGCACCTCTTAACTTACGAAATAGGATATGTTAGATATGACGATGATATAGATGGATTTAGGGTGGCTGCTAATGAAGGTCATCCAAAACGACATCCTCGCTATCATTATGACATAAACCTTAGTCAAGATGCGGCTTTTAAAATAGGATTATCGAAGCAATTAACACCAGAGAAATTTGTAGATTTTTTGGATGATACCAAAGGACGAAAATCATTAAAAGACTAAAAGTCTATATTCTTCAATGTCATAAACATAACACTTATGACCGAACAAGAATTAAACGAGTTGCAGAAATCCTATACAAAGGAGGTTCTTGCAAATATGATAACGGTGATATTTTAAAATTCAAAATATACATAGTATGAAGGTTACGTATTTTACGAATAATCCTCTAACTTTTAAATATACAGATGATGAGTTAGAGATTGCTATCAATGGAATAATTGAGCAAATAGAGGATGATTCCTTTTGCTTTAATGCTCTTTGTGATACATTGATGGTGAAAGCACAAAATGAAAACAAAATAGACAATGCTCCAAATACAGTTTATCTTTCAAACAATTTAGATGCTAAAGAGTACGAAAGAGTAAGCATCATTTTATGGAAGAAAATTTGGGCGCATGAGTTATGTTTGAATTTTCATTCTAATGAATCTAATTTCAGTAACTACTCATTTATAATATTGAAACGAAATGAATAAAAGTGCCGAAAAATTGATTAAGCCAAACGTTATAATTGAAGATCAAAATTTGAATGCTGCTGGCTTTATCCAATCTGGTAAACGAAGATTTAAAGAAGTAGTCGTTGCTTTTTCTGATGATTTATTTCTTAAGTCTGTTAAATATTCAGATGCGGGTGCAAGAAATAATGAAAGAGAGGTTTCTGCAGATGATGTATATAATGCAGCTAAAAGGATTTATGCAGCTCCTTTACAACAACATAAAAAATGGAACCTGTGTCTCCAAATTTTAGAATATATATTTGCAATATTGGTTGGTGTAGGAGCCAGTAATTTAAAAGAAATGTGGGGACTGCTTGTATGTTTAATATTTTTTATTTTAGCTACAATATGTTTTGTAATTAGAACACTTAACAAATATGAATAAATCATTTAAGTTGACCGAAAAGGGTCAAAAGCAATTAGAAACATTCAAAGAGCAGCAGGTGAATGCCGTGCTTGTTAACATTATAAAAAGGAAGTCTTATCCTGGAATTGATGAGGTTGAAATAACATCCAATGACATATTAGAAGAATCTAAAAATTGGGTGTATAAAGTAAATAATCGTAATAAAAGAAGGACTTTAATCTTGAAGTATTGTGCTTATATGTATATATGTTTAGGTTTAGTATTATCTTTTTTAAGTTTATTTTATGATGATATAATATATATTTTTGATAGAAATCCCGAACAAGTAGCATTTATTCTGGCAGGGTTATTATTAAGTCTATTAGGATTGTTTTTGCTATTTTATACAAGAATTACTGATATAAGATTAAAGTTAGAGCAAACTCCTGAGAAAGAATGATTCTAATTATGTTTATGTATTGAAGAACATCGACTCAACGTTTAAGGATAAACATTATTCTCTTTTCCAGAGTTTTGGGAAGATAAGGAATAATAAAAATGAATTTAAAATTTAGTAAAATTAAGGCATAACCTTCACTTTCATTAGCTGATAGATGGTTGAAAACGTGTAGTGTCTTTATGTGTACAAAGATGATGCCACCATGCAAAATTATGCTTTATTTTGAGTAATACAATACGGAGTTCTGTTAAAATATTTATAGAATATAGATATAAGAAAATCTATATGTCGTCAAATTAAAAATTTATTTGAGAATATAAATTGGAACTTGTCTAGCATTTTAAGTAGGTTCATATTAAAATTAAAAGAAATGAATAAAATATTAGCAATAGTAGGATACTTGATATTAAAGCCGATCTCGTTATTCGCGGCTTTAATAAAGTGTAGAATGTCCTTGAAAAAAGCAGAGGAAATACTAAAAGAAGTATATGATTTAGAAGGTAAAAATTATAACTTCACTGGGGGGCAAACATCGCATCTGCAACCTAACCAAATAGAATTATCATTCATAATACCTGTATATAATAGTGAGAGTTTCATAGAAAGATGTGTAATAAGCATTTGTTCACAAAATACAAATGTATTATACGAAGTAATATGTGTAAATGATGGAAGTACAGATAATTCTCTGCAATTACTTAATGATTTACAAAAAAAATATCAGGATAAACTGATAATAGTGAGTCAAGAAAATAGAGGAATTTCTGCTACTAGAAACAGAGGATTGGAGATGGCTCGTGGAGAGTATGTTGGCTTTATTGATAACGATGATTTTGTTAGTGATAATTATATAGAAACATTATGGAATTGCAGACGACATACTAATTCTGATATCATTCAAATGGGTCATAAATATGTAGATGTAAATGGAATATATATTGGTGAAGATACAAATGACAATGTTTATAATGTAAAAAACAAGCATGAAATCATGCGTTACCTTAAAGGTTATTTATGGAGTGGTATTATTCGCAAGTCATTATTTATAGATGTTCGCCTTCCTCTTGGCTTTTGGTATGAAGATATGATAACATGTATGTTGTTATTTAGACTTTGTAAAAGCTATTCTTTTATTAAAGACTGCTTGTATAACAAAACTGAGCATTTGACAAATGCATCTAAAATATTGTGGGGGCGAAAAAGTTATAGATGTATTGACCAGTATTATTTGATGTTTCATTTAGCAGAGTATGGATGTACTCATTTCTCTCTTCCAAAAGATGATATCTTATTCACTTTGTTGCAGAATGAACTTTATTTCCTATGGAATAGAACAAATGGAATTGCAAGAAAGTATAGAAAAGCGATATTTATTCTATCGGCATACCAATTGGATGAGTATAGGCCTAATTACTATCATTACAAATCTGGTTTTCAAAAAATGGTAGATAAGGATTTCTTGCAACGAAATTATTGGAAGTGGGAGATTGATGGTTATTTAGAAAAATGTATTAGTAAAATTACACATTAGTATTAAAGTTACGAACGATAATCACATTATTATATTATAAAGATATTTTTAATTATGTCAAAAAGTAATGAATAAAAAATAAAAAAAACAACATGGCAGAATCAAGAACAACTAAAAGTTTGAAAAATGCCCAAGTATCTTTTTTCTACTACATTGTGTTAATGATACTTGGCTTTTGGTCAAGAAAAGTATTTTTTGATTATTTAGGATCAGAAGTTGTTGGATTGGAAACAACGGCTGGAAATTTGTTAGGTTTTCTGAATCTAGCAGAGTTGGGAATAGGAATGTCAGTTACATATTTTATGTATAAACCCTTATTCTCAAAAAACTATGATGAAATTAATCGTATAGTAGCATTACAAGGTTGGATTTACAAACGTGTAGCATATTTGGTCATTGTTGGAGCTGTAATTTTAATGTGTTTTTTCCCAATAATATTTAAAAGCATGAAATTACCTCTATGGTATGCTTATGCAATATTTGGTATATTTTTATTTAATTCATTATTGGGCTATTTCGTTAATTATAAGCAAATAGTTTTAAATGCTGATCAAAAAGGATATAAAGTAACTCGTGTAACAACAGGAATGAATGTCGTATTAAGGATTATACAAATTCTATTTTTACCTATTGTTTCAAATCCTTTTGTATTCTATTTATCAACATCTCTTTTTTCAACACTTTTTACTTGCTGGTGGTTAAATCATGCGGTTTCAAGTGAATATCCATGGCTAAAAACTAAAGGGCTTAATGGAAAGATATTATTGCGGGATTATCCAGAAATAATTGTTAAAACTAAACAGTTATTCATCCATAAAATAACTACGGTATTACTGTTTCAAGGTACTCCATTTATAATGTATGCTTTCTCAACTCTTTCTGTAGTTGCATGTTATGCAAATTATCTATTGATAGTTGGTAAGTTGAAAGATGTCGTAAGCATGGTATATAGCAGTATGGGTGCAGCTGTTGGAAGTTTAATTGCTGAAGGAAATAAAGAAAAGATTATAAGAAGATTTTGGGAACTTTTTGATTCGAGATTCTGTATTGCTGCGATATTATTGATATGTTTATATTTCCTATCTCATCCTTTTGTAGCTCTTTGGCTTGGTGAAAAATATGTTCTTGGGCAATTATTACTTATTTTATTAATTATTGACCAGAGTATTTATATAACTAGGCTTACTGTTGATAATTATATTTATGGATATGGATTATTTAAGGATGTGTGGGCTCCAATTGTTGAAGGATCTATAAATATTTCTTCTGCTCTTCTTTTAGGTTATATGATTGGTTATGAGGGTGTAATATTGGGAAGCATACTATCTCAAGTTGTTATTGTTTGTATTTGGAAACCTATTTTCTTATTTAAAGATGGTTTAAAACTACCAGTTAAACAATATTTTAAGCGTATAATAGTACGTTATGCAATTATTATTGTAGATGTTGCTATTTTAGAATATTTGTTTCGTTTTTTTATCCCTGAAAGATTTGCTTCTTATATAGAATTTACAATGTATGCTATGTTAGAGTTTTTCATTGTTAGCTTTGTCGTCTTTGTGGAATTTTTAAGTTTTTCACAGGGAACAAAAGATTTTATTATCAGAGTATGGGGCATTTTACATCATAAGTTTAATTGATTTTTTATGAATATAAATTATAAAAAAAATGAGAGATTAAAGGCAATAATCAATGAGAAATTGAGGCCTTTAATAAGTAGTAATTATCTTTATTTAGACGTTCCTTATCATGCTAATCTTGGAGATACATTGATTTGGCAAGGTACCTTAGATTTTCTCAAGACCTTGCCATACAAATGTATTCATTCTTCATGGTATAATAGTACAAAATACAAATTTATAGCTGATAAGAATCCTAATTGTCCCATAATTTTGCATGGGGGAGGTAATTTTGGAGACGTTTGGATTGAATGTCACAAATTCCGTAAAAAGGTAATTGAAGATTTACCTAATCACAGGATTATCATTTTTCCTCAGACTATTTATTATCAGGAAGAAAAGAATCTTAATGCAGATGCTGAGTTTTTTAGCAAGTATCCAAATGTAACAATTTGTGCACGAGACAGGCATTCTTTGAAAACGCTTAACGATTATTTTCCTAATAATCCATCTTTATTAGTTCCTGATATGGCCTTCTTTATGGATGAGCATTGGTTTAAACCAGAAACTACAGAGGATAGAACATTGTTCTTGATGAGGACTGATCATGAACTGAAAGCGGGGGAAAGTTTAAATATTCCTGAAGGAGCAGATATTAGCGATTGGCCTACTCTTAATTCTTTTGGTGGAAAGTTACGGTATGACTTATTGAGAAGATTACGATTTGGTTTAAACCATGTTGATAGACTATTGGGATCAAATATAGAACAAAAATTTACGGACTTCTATTGGAAAAAACTATTACGTCCATATAACGTAAAACTAGTAGTTGATTTTTTGCAATCATATAAACACATTTATACTACAAGAATGCACGCAGGAATTTTGGGAGTAATCTTAGGAAAAACAGATATAAATATATATGATAACGCTTATGGAAAAATGTCATGGTTTTACGAAACATGGCTATCCGATGTTGAAGGCATCCGTATGCTAAATAATAATTCTAAAAAATGAAAGAACGTTTACATTATATAGATGTAATGAAAGGCATTACTATGTTGGTCGTGGTTTTGCATCATGTGTTATGGATAACTGTTGACTTGAAAAATGTAACAAATAGTACAATGTTGTTCCTGCATGGATGGCAAGATATGTTAGCCTCTTTTATTATGCCGGCATTCTTTTTTTGTACTGGTTATTGCAGTAGTTTTAATAAGGCATTCAAGCCATTTTTTATAAGCAATTTTAAGTCTTTATTAGTACCGTCAATAACAGTAGGAATTGCTTATGAAATTATATATGGCAGAATTTTACAACTTCCATCAACATTAAACATGGCAATGCACCAAGGATTCCTCTTCTTCTGGTTTTTGTATGCCTTGTTTTACGGGAAAATGATATTTTGGATGTTAATTAAGTTTGTAAAGAAAGCCAGGATTATAATTGCTATATTATTAATTCTTGCTTTTGTAGCTACTTTATGTAATGATATCAATTTCTTAGGATGGAACTTTATGCAGTATCGACAAACTCTAAATTTGACATTGTATTTAGGCATTGGATATTATTTTAAGAATTTCCCTTATCAGAATAGAATGTTAAATGCTGGGGTACTTTTATTTGTTGCAGGTGTGGCTCTTTCTCGTATCATACCATTTGTTATACCAAGAGTAACAGCAGGATTTAATTGTACTTTAACAAAAGAACCATTGCATATATTTTATGCATTGACTGGAACATTGCTTGTGATGTGGATCAGCAAAAAGATAAATAAAAATCTTTGCCTTGAAGAAATAGGTAAAAAATCACTTATTATCTATGTGATACATAATACTATCATATTGCATTCTACAGATTGGATATTTCAAGATATGCTTCAAAAAACTAACAGCATATTATTCGTTTTATTAATCGTTCTTGTAATGGTTTCATTAGCTACAGCCATTTCTTATATGATATGTGTTGCCCTAAATACAAAGTATCTTAAATGGACTCTTGGAAAATTTTAATAGAATGACAAAAATAACAGCAATCATGTCCGTCTATAACGGACAAAAATATCTTAATGATTCAATCGGGTCATTATTAAGGCAAACATCTCCTAATTGGCGTTTGATTTGTATTGATGATGGAAGTACTGATAATTCTTTGTCTGTTTTGCAGAACTATGCTGCTAATGATGACAGAATTGAAGTGATTCATCAAGAAAACAGAGGCTTATCCATAGCAAGAGCTGTAGCTTTTTCTCAAGCAAAAACTGATTATGTCTCTATATTGGATTGTGATGATGCGCTAAGTCCTGACTATATCGAAAAAATGACAGAAAAAATAGTACAGACGAAAGCTGATGCAATATTATCTAATGTTGAGTATGGTTTTAAAGGAAAACAAAAATATTCGACTCATTTTGAGCAATATCATATTGATCATAATTTTAAAATTCATTCTGGCATAGAAGCTTTTGGTTATACTGTGCCCTGGAGAATCCATGGCTGGTTTTGCATAAGAAGGGATGTTGTTCAAAGATACTATAACATAGCAGAAGCTTCTTCTAGTCCATGTAAACATTTCTTTGATGAGTATCTAGCTAGGTTGATGTATTTGAGATGCAACACATTTGCTTTATGCGATGCCTGCTACGAATACCGTTTGGACGAAGGTTCAATTACTCGTTCTGTGTCTTTGAAAAGTTTTGATGCTTTACCAACCATGAATAGAGTATTGGAGTTATGCCAAAAAGAATCAATGCCAGTAGATATAGAAATAAATGTTTATAATGAATATTGGGCGACATTGTTAAGATTAAAATCGAAGGTAAAGTTATTACCATGCGGAACACAAAACCATGCAAAATCTATAATAAAAGATTATAGGAAGATACTATTGGCAAAAGTATCCTTTACTAAATTACTGAAAGGTTCTAAAAGAACTTTGATTAAGTTTTTGATTGCAAAAATAGTGAGTGTATGTCAATAAATGAATTTCAAGATAATCCGCTTGTCTCTGTAATTTCTCCATGCTATAACGTAGAAAGTTACTTACCGCGTTTTTTGGAATGTATCTTATCACAAACTTATAAAAATATAGAGATTATTCTGGTTGATGACGGAAGTACAGATAATACAGGGTATATTCTTGATGATATAGCAAGTAAAGATAACCGAGTATCTATAATACATAAATCAAATGGAGGATGTAGTAGTGCAAGATTAGCGGGTATTAAAAGGGCATCTGGTGAATATATTTATTCGTGTGATCCCGATGATTATATGGAATTGAATTGTATCCAAGCTCTGGTAGATACAGCTCATGCTTCTGGTGCAGATATAATATACTGTGATTATGATTGTATATATACAGACAGGACGGTGCCTGTTATTTATAAGTTGACCAATATGGATAAATTGACATATTTGCATGCACAGTTAGCTGGTGGAATGTGGGGAGTATTTTGGAACAAACTTATTCGCAAGTCTCTTATGGATGAATATCACGTATATCCCGATGTCCGAGTGAGCCTTTGGGATGATTATCATGTTGTAAATGGATGTGCAGCTTTTGCCAATAAGATTGCATATTGCCCAAAAGTTCTCTATCATTATAATTGCGAAAATCAAGATTCTATCATGCATAATATAACTCTTAAGAGTTTTGAATCTATAGTGTTAGCAATCAAATTATTAGAAACGTATTTTGAAAGAAGTGGAGTAATGCAATATGTAAAGCATGATTTTTTGCAATTATGTGCAAAGAATAAAGAATATCTGCTTTTTTCACAATACCGCAATTTCAGAAAATGGAGAGAATTATGGCCAGAAAGTAATTCCTCAGAGTTGTCTAAAAGCAAAGGCATAAATAAGTTGATGATAAAATATATCATAAATGGTAATTATCGAACTGCCTATGTGCTCTCTTTAATACAGCGAATAATATCTCATTTTAATCATTAATAATTTAAAGTAATGGTAGAGACTAAGAAGAACGACCAACCAATGGTTTCTGTTATAGTTCCGTTTTATAATGTAGAACTTTATATAGGAGATTGTATAGAATCGATATTTATACAAGATTACAGTAAGATAGAATTGATTTTTATAGATGATTGTGGCTCTGATTCATCTTCTACGATTGTAGAAGAATATGTGAAGAAAGCTCCTTCTAATATAAAATGTTTAGTACTGAAGCATACTTTAAATAAAGGTTTGTCTGCTGCTAGAAACACAGGAACTATAGCTGCTCATGGAGATTATATAATATATGTAGATAGTGATGATCGGCTATTATCCAAGGCCATATCTTCTATGGTGGAGCAAGCATTAAAAGAAAATGCAGATATGGTTGTTGGTGATTATATTGCCATGCAGGAAGATAAAATTGTTAATAGTACTGTTCCTGTTAATACCGCTAGCGGACTAATTGTTGGAACTTCTAACATTCTTGACTGTTATTGTCATCATGGGTTTTATATGATGGCGTGGAATAAGTTGATTCGGACTTCTCTTATAAAAGATAATAATGTTAAATTTATAGAAGGAATTATTCACGAAGACAACCCTTGGAGCATGAATCTGGTTTTTTTACTTGAGCGAATTGTTGTTTTTCGTAAAGATACATATATATATACCGTACGCCCTGGTTCTATTGTGACAGGTAGTAAATTAGATCTAAAACGAAAATCATGGTTTTGTGGTCTGCAATCATATATTGGGGAGATTAATAAATATCCATTATATAAGGATAATTATGCTTTTCATGAATATATGGTTAGCGAGACTTTATCATTCTTGTATTTTGTAGGGCATCATTTTAATAGCAAGATAACATGGAATGTATTGAAGGATTTAAATTTGTTATCATACAAACACAAATATCATTCTCCATTATCAAAATCTTTGCCAATTACTCATAGAATTTTTAATTTAATGTTGATTACACCCACATTAATAAGATATATATTATTGAAAATAACTATGGCTATAAAATAATATAAGATGGAATTGCAAAAAATAAAAAATAATAAGAAGCAACAATTCTTGAAAGAATTACAAATGTTTTTGTTAACATTTGTTTTGATGCCTATCGTAACAGTTCCTGTAGCGATATATCAATATGTTAAGTCGAAAGGCATGGACAAAAATAAACTAACTTTTTTGTTTATTGCTTTAGCATGTTATATGGCAGTCATTAATGCTAGCAAATTCCCTGGTGGAGACCAAGGTAACTATTGGGCTGTTTATATGAAAGTTCCTCAGGAAGGTCTTCTATGGGCCATCAATCACATTTATGGTTATCGAGATTCAACAAATGGAAAGGAGTTTATGAATGGACTCTATAATTATTTTGGATACTATCTGACTGCAGGTCGATATGGTCTTTATATATTCATAAATACATTATTTGTTTACATACCTTTCTTTTATGTAACAAAAGAATTGTTTCAAGATAAAAAAAACGGAAAATATGCAATCATAGCAGGAATAATATGCCTGTGTTTTTTTACGCAGTTTTTTAATTTAACAATGCACCTGCAACGACAAGTGTTGGCTTTTTCTATATTTATATATGCCATGTATCGAAAAGCCAAAACTGGTAAAACAAATTACTGGTTACTGTTTATTTCCATTTTTACTCATAGTACTATATTGTTTTTCACGCCTTTCCTGTTCTTTGATTTCTTTTACGAAAGAATGACGATAAAACGAGCCATTCAGGTTTTAGCTTTAGGTGTAGTCGTCATTTTAGTGGTCAGTCGAATTATGATGGCAAAAGAAATAGAACAGATGTCTGATAATGCATTGAGTTATTCTCTGAATCGAATACATATGGGAGGTGGTACAGATGATGTAGAATTTCATTTAGCCAATTTCCTTGTCTTTAATATACCTATTTTATATATATCCTTGAAAAGAATGTTTTTAAAAGGGCTTAATCGAATGGAGTATGTGGTAAACAATACTTATCTTCTATTGTTTATATTCGTATTGTCCTTTACAGGAAGTGATTTGGTTCAATATCGATTTTCATTCTTTACCTATGGTTATATTGGCTTTCTCTTACCTGCTTTATTAAAAGGTTCTAATCGCTATTGCAAAACATACTATATGATAATAAGTGTATTTTTTGTGGCAAGATTCTATTTGACATTCAATCAGATAACCTGGATTTATGATCCTATATGGAAATCATTATTTTTTCCAGAATTTATAAATACTTTATTCCCTGGGTATGGAGACATTACAAGATATTTATAAAGGTGAATTGGGCAATAATTCTCCTTTCTTTACAATAATTATGGCTGTTTATAACAGTCAGGCATTTTTGACTACTGCAATAAACAGTGTCTTAAATCAGTCTTGGACCGATATAGAACTTATATTAGTTAATGATGGTTCATCAGATAATAGTTCTGATATTTGCAAAAGATTCAAGCAAATTGATAAACGTATTTCATATATCGAAAAGAAAAACGAAGGTGTTGCAATCGCAAGAAATTGTGCTTTGAATATAGCCCGGGGGAAATATGTTTTATTCGTTGACTCTGATGATATTCTTTATCCCAATACTTTAGAGAATCTTTATGTGAATTTGGTAAAAATACAATGTGATATTCTAAGATTCGAGTTTAACACGATTGATGAGAATGGAGCAACTTTATATCCTAATTATGAGCTAAGGCGTAGATGTAAATTCTCGGGTAATATGTATTCACCAGCTAACTTTATATTAAAAATTTTAGGTGATGAATTGTATTTGTGTATGAATGTTTTCCGTAGAAGTATTTTAGAGCAACATCAATTAAGATTTTTAGAAGGCTGCTCCTATATGGAAGATACAGATTTTATTCTACGTTTTTTATCTTACTCTAAGTCTTGCGGATATTCAGCATTTATTGGGTATGGATATCGAAAATATTCGAATTCGGCAACCTCTATATTGACAAAGAAAAAATATCAAGATATATTGACTGTTTTTGAAAATGTAGTTCGTATGAATGAAAAAGCAAAAGCAACAGATGTGGATATTTCTTTAAAAAGAGTTTATGAGGGCATAGGTTTGAACTTATACTATAATACGTTTATCTTTAATGATATAACAAATAGAGAAAAAATCATAAAGAAATGTACAACACAACCAATAAGATTGGAATGGAAACTTTTTTCTTTTTCTGGGTCTAAATTATGGAGGCTTCTTGCATTAATTAGAAAAGTGAACAGAAAGTTGTTTTATTAAAACGTTTAAAAATGCACATATGTTTTATTAGCCGTGAATATCCTCCATCAAAACGTGGTGGTGGTATTGCTTCCTATGTCAAGGAGATGGCGTATGCGATGCATGAACTTGGGTACCAAGTGACTGTAATTGCTGCTTCTGATGATACAAGACAACAATCTGATAAGATGGATAATGGAATACGTATTATTCGTCTTAAAGGAGGAGACTTTGTAATCAGAGGTGTGGAAAAAACTTCCCTGTATCATCGATTTCGCTTTTTATATAGATTTCTTAGCTATAGAAAAGCAATTGTAAAAACAATTAGAAATCTTAATAATATTGATGTAATAGAAGTTCCTGAGTATGGTGCAGAAGGGTATTTCCTCAAGAAAATTGGTATCCCTGTAATAACACGTTTACATACTCCTGCAATGTTTGACAGAAAGACCTTGGGTATAGTTAAATATCGTGGTTTAAACAAAGTATTCGTTTGGACTGGCAGAAAGGAACTTAGCTTGATAAAGAAGTCTCAGTATCTGAGTTCTTGCTCACAAGCTTTAGCAGATTGGACCGAGGCCAATTTACATGTTGAAAAGAGTAGGATTAAAGTGATATATAATCCTGTTTCTTTGCCTCAGCACCTGAGTCTGAATAAAATCAATGAAGCACAAGGAAATAGTGTTAAGCCTTCTATCGTATTTGTAGGTACTATCAGTGATGTAAAGGGATGTAATGATCTCTTCGAGGCCGGGCAGATTCTTGCTAAAAGAAATATAAATTTCGATATGTTTCTTTACGGAAAGATGGGGGAGTATGCCCAACGCCTTAAATTGAAGGAAAATACCAATCCTTGGTTCCATGTTATGGGAAAAGTGGATAGAGAACAGGTGTTTGGTATCTATCAACAAGCTACGGTTGTTTGTTTTCCATCTTGGTGGGACAATATGCCAATGGTATGTTTGGAAGCTATGGGCGTTGGTGCTGTGGTTTTGGGCAGTTCTTCTGGCGGCATGAGTGAGATTATTGAAAATGGAAATAGTGGTTATCTGATAGAGCCGCATAATCCACAAAAACTGGCAGACAAGCTGCTGGAATTATTGCAGCTTAATGCAGATCAAAGAAAAATGATTTCTGAAAATGCAAAGCAAAGAATTATGATGCATTTTGAAAAATCAGTTGTGTTAGAACAAATGGTAAACTATTACCATGATGTGATATCTGATTATAAGAAGAGTAAATTATGAAAGTACTATATTGTAACCCCTCCTTTTGGGAGTATCGATTACCTTTTTATGTTGAGCTAAATCGACTGTTTAATGGGAATTTTCATGTCTTGTATTCTACAAGATATTTTATGAGTAAACATCGTAAGTTACTTGATGAAATTAAAAGGGAACTTGGTGAAAATGCTCATCCTTATGATAATGAAACAGTATTTGATTTTAAGACCCGGTCTTTCTCTAAGCATCAAGAAGGCGATAAGTCTATTCCTGTTCCTACAGCTTTGTGGGGAATGATTAGTGAGATCAAACCTGAAGTGTTGATTACAGAAGGCTTCTTCCAGTGGACACCTATTATTCAGCTTTATGGATTGATACATCATATTCCTGTTTTTATGGGGTATGAACGTACGCTGCATACTGAGAGAAACAATTCTAAGTTTAAGACATTCACAAGAAAAGTCCAGGATAAGTTATTCAGGGGTTATCTGGTAAATGGATCTGAAACGAAAAAATATCTTGAAAGTATTGGTGTTGCACCCGAGAAGATTTTTATTGGAGGAATGAGTGCAGACAGTAAAGGGCTAAGAGATGCTATCAACTCCTATTCTGAAGAGAGTAAGAATTTATTTAAGAAGAAATTTCAGAGAGGTGGGGATGGATTGATCTATTTGTTCACAGGACAGCTCATTACAAGAAAGGGTATCATTCCACTATTAAATGCATGGAAAGATCATATTAAAAATTATCCTAATGATAGCCTCATAGTTGTTGGGGACGGAGAGTTGATGCGAGAGTGTAAAGACTTAGCTTTGTTAGAGCCATCTATTTTCCTGGAAGGACGAGTTGAATATTATAATATGTACCGTTATTACGCCATTGCTGATGTTTATTTCTTGCCAACGATTGAAGATAATTGGAGTTTGGTAGTTCCTGAAGCTATGACATGCGGTCTTCCTGTGGCTACCAGTATCTATAATGGTTGCCATCCGGAGCTTATTCATGAAGGAGAAAATGGTATTACCTTTGATACTTTTAATCAAGAAAGTATGGTTAAAGCTCTTGATTATTTTCATCATCAGGACTTGAAGGCTATGGGAAGAAAATCCATCGAACTGGAAAAACCTTTTAATACTGTAAATTGTGCGAGAAGAGAGTTTGATGCAATAGTAAAAATGACAAAACAAAAAGCATGAAAAGATTTTTTATATTAGTAGTTTCCTTGGTTACTTTAATACCAAGTTTGTTTGCAAATGATAGTACAAATGTTGCTTCTCCTTTCTCTGCATCTTTGGAGTTAAGTACCAAGTACATGTGGAGAGGTATAGAATATGGTACTGCTCCTACGGTATTCCCGATGATTGGCTATGGCTACAAAGGCTTTAATGCCTTTGCTATGGGTGCCTATGCTATCAACAGCAGCCATCAGGAGGTGGATTTAGGTGTTTCTTATACCGTAAGTGAATTTACCATTGGTGTGTCTGATTACTATTATCCTTCTTCAGTAGGTGAGAAGGATGAATACTTCAAGT
>OIYG01000676.1_pt1 | contig 31393 bp, 26 predicted proteins | sample 1587861 | NCBI WGS metagenome assembly OIYG01 (sample SAMN03283272) | human gut metagenome | biome: human-associated habitat; material: feces | host: Homo sapiens | place: Peru | collected 2012 | reverse complement strand
GTGAACCTCACACGATTTAAAATCGCATGCTTCTAATATCACTATTAGAATTTTCTCCATTTAATAATACCATTATTAATGTAGGGAGACATAAACTTGGATAGTTCCTACCCTATATATAATTTAATTAGACAAGTAATAATTCTATTCCCTTATCTAGTATATTGTTCGCAGCATTATAATCTCTATCATGTATGCTATCACATCTAGGACACTGCCAAGTTCTTATACTATAGTCTTTTATTTTTTTATTTTGATAGCCACAGTTATTACATAACTGACTAGATGGATAATATCTACCAACCTTTATTAATTTTCTTCCATACCATCTTGCTTTATATTCTAACATATTAATAAACTTAGATATAGATATATCCCCAAGTACTTTGGCTATATTCTTATTTTGAAACATTTCTTTGACATTTAAGTCTTCTACTACTATAACTTGGTTTTCGTTTATAATACTAGTACTTAATTTATGTAAGAAATCATTTCTAACATTATTACATTTATCATATAGTTTATTAATTTTATTTTCTATTTTTTTATAATTATTACTGCCTTTCATTTTTAAAGAAAGACTTTTTTGTAATTTACCTATTTTATCATAAGTATTTATTAATTCTTTAGGAGCATTATATATATTATTAGAACTATCATGAACAAAGTTACTAACTCCCATATCTATTCCTATTATATAACTATTAGTTTCTAGTTTTTTTATTTCTTTTCTAACTAATATCATTACTTTGTATTTATTATTACTATATTTTTTTATTGTAGCATTAATAATAGTACCTTCTACTTTTCTATGTACTTTAGCGGGTACTTTACCTAGTTTAGGTAATTTAATATAGTTATCTAATACTTCTATATTATTATTAGTATAATTAGTTTGATAAGATTCTCCTTTATTCTTCTTTTTAAATCTAGGTTTACTACCTAATTTGTTCATATATCGTCTATAAGCATTATCTAAATTATAAATAGCATTAGTAATAGCAAACTTATCTACTTCTTTAAGCCACGGATATAATACTTTTAACTCTCTATTACATGTATTATTATTTGTATACTTTGAAGTATAACCATTATTATTAGAATAATCTAAAAAATAATTATAGATAAATCTACAGCATCCAAAAGTTTTAGCAATTAAAACAATTTGTTCTTCATTAGGATAAATCCTAAAACTATAAGTATACTCCATAAATAACACCTACTTTCCCTGATTAGAAATATATTCTTTAATATTTTCTTCTAGTGTATCACTAACAGTAGCAACAAAATAAGAAGGATTCCACATATGACCACCATATAATTCTTTTTTTAATTCTGGATATAATTTAAATAATAGTCTTGTGCTTGTACCTTTTAATCTTTTTACGATAGTAGGTATATAATGCTGAGGCTTACAACTAATTAACAAGTGTATATGGTCTAAATCTGTATTAATTTCTATTATTTTAAATTCCATTTCTTGAGATAGTAATATAATTATCTCAAAAAGTGAATCTTTTACACTATTAGTTAATATTTTTTTACGATATTTAGTACAAAACACTATATGATATTCTATACCTTACACATATCCTCTTCCTTTAGAAATAATCATATTATCACCATAACAATCATACCATATGTAAGTATAAAAGTAAATGCTTTTGGAAGCAAAAAAAAGGAAAAATCTAACTCACGAATTAATTCACGAGAGTGCGATTTTTGTTTCTTCAAGAAAATGTGTGTATTTTTATGGAAGGAATTATGGGTAATTAAGCTGTGAGGTTTCCATCGGCATAGTAACTGTAATAGGATCCTGTTCCGATTATGAGGTGGTCTAAGAGGGGGATAGCGTGGATGCTTGCGACTTGGGTTAGTTTATGAGTGAGAATGGTGTCTTCTTTGGAGGGGGTTGGGTCGCCTGAGGGATGGTTATGGATACAGATGATGTAGGAGGCGGAGAGGAGGTAGGCTTCTTTGAAGATTTCACGGGGATGAGCGATAGAGGCGTTGATGGTGCCTTTGAAGAGGAGTTTTTTATCGAGGTATTTTTTCTTGTTATCGAGATAGAGGACATAGAAGTTTTCTTGTTTTTGGTCTTTGAGGAGGTCGTGGAAGTAGGTGATGATGGTTTCGGGGTCAGTGCAGTTTAGGAGGGTTTCGGGAGGGGTTTGGGCGTATACTCTACGGCCTAGTTCAAGGGCGGCTAAGAGTTCGAGGGATTTGATTTCGCTCATTCCTTCGATATCTTGAAGGGTATTTAGGGTATAGTTTTTGAGATTGGGTAAGTCCCCTACTTTGCTTAGTATACTTATAGAGATGTCTTTAACGGAGTATTTGCGGCTCCCGCATTTGATTAGTATTTGCAGTAGTTCTTCGTTGGAGAGGTTTTCTTTTCCGTATAGTTTTAGTCTTTCACGGGGTTTTTCGTTATTGGGAAGGGATTTGAATTGCATATTGGGGCTCCTTTCTATGAAAAAATAATTAGAATTTGCTTCTAATTATTTTGGGTTTATGATACTGGTTATATCATTTCCTTTATGTCTTTAGTCTTTAAATCTTTTAGGATAGTACTATCGATCGTGGTTGTCATATTATCGTGTATATTTTTGGTCTTTATTGCATCTTTTATGAGAATATTTAGTAATTCTTTATAAGAGATATTGTTTTCAATCCATAGATGATGACAGAAGCAGTTGGGGATTGGGTTTATTTCGTTTACGTATAGTTTTTTGCCATCGTACAAGAAATCAATGCGACAGAAACCGGTAGAAAATATTTGATTGAATGTTTTGTGGGCTATTTCTTTGATTTCGTCTTCGAGTTCCTCTTTTATTTTAGCGGGACAATATCTTTTTATGGTATCGTTTTCTTCCCCATCTTTATAGCATTTGTCTTTATAGGCACGGAACTCGACTTCGCATTTTATTTCTTCGATGGCACTAGTTAGATATTTTTCATTACTTCTTAGTATAGAGATATTGAACTCGGTTCCTTTTATCATTTCTTCTATTACTATTTTATGATCGTAAGATAGGACTCTTTTGATAGTGGAATCGAGTTCTTCTTTGTTTTTTATTATCTCGATACCGACGCTACTTCCTAAACATGCTGGTTTTATGATAAGCGGGTAATTTAGTTTATCTATTTTTTTGAATAGGTTTTCTTTGTTGTTTTGGTAATCGCTTTCATAAAACCATATATAATTTGTTATGGGAATATTAGTACTTTTTAATATTTGTTTAGTAAATACCTTGTCCTGACATATTGCCGAAGAATAGATGTTGTTGCCAACACAAGGGACGCCTATTTGTGATAGATAGCCTTGTATAGAGCCGTCCTCGACGCCCATACCGTGTACCATTGGGAATGCGATATGGATTTCGGTTAATTCGCTTTTGATAAAGCCGGCTCGTTCGAGGATATATCTACCGTTTTTGTTTACTAGGTGGACCTTGGTGCCATATTTTTCGATTAGGTTATAGTTATTGAAACTATCTATGTACCTAAACATCCCGCCGCTATACCATGTTAGATCTTTTGTTATATAGATTGGGACTACTTCGTAGTAGTCGGTATCTATATAGTCCATAGCTTGTAAGGCGGTTATTATGGATATTTCGTGTTCGACTGATTTTCCTCCAAAGATTACTCCTACTTTTAATTTCATATTTTTAACACCTCTTGGATTTATTTTACCATAGAGAACACGGAAAGTCCATAGTTTAAGAAAATTTTCGTATTAAAAAATATGTGTAAAAGAGAGTTCTTCGGCGTTCACTATCTTCACAAGTAATATTACGTTTCTGTTTCATAGAAACTTTATTAGGGTTTCGTCAGCAGACATAACTTCCGATAGGTGCTACCGTAGATATTTGGTTAACATTCTGTGTTTTGCAAATATGTCTCGTATTATAGATTATAACTGTAATATTGTCAAGGGGTTTTTGGAAATTTTTTTAACTTTTTTTATTTTGTTAAAATTACTAGCCTACTCGGGATAATATAGACAGAAAAAAACTTCTTACAAAGAAGAAGTTTAATACATTTACAACTGGAATCTCTTATATCCCGCACCATCCAGAGGCGGCTAACATTTATGAAGTGAGTTTCCTCAACAACTGAGTTAATTATACCATTTTTTTTTACGTTTGTCCATAGTTTTTTGCTAATTTTTTACTAAATCTTCTGTTGATAGTTTTTCAAGAATACCATCTATGTCTGTGAAGAACAAATTTAACCCTTTTCTTTTGAGAAGTAATGTATATGCTAAGTTATCTTTTATTTCTTTTCTAATACTTTGAGGTACAGATACTGCATTACCTTCAACAATGTGCATACTTTTAATGTATTTCTCTTTTGTTGGAAAGGCGTTCTGGATTAGTATTACTTGTTTCTTACCTGCTATTGTTCTAATTAGTATTGTGCGGCATTCTCCATATTTTTGAATTTTTTTTGCAATTATTGGCTCATATTTTTTGACTTTACTTGATAGGGGTATAAACCATAATATATTTTTTTCTTTTACAACTAAGTATGACGGGCGGGAATGTCCGTTTTCGTGGTTAATCATTAGACCTTTAGCTTTCATATCATCAAAGAATTCGTCTTTTATATGATATAGGTATCCTGTTTGTATTTTCATTTTTTATCACCTCTTTTTTACAAACTGCATATAATAATAGTTTTATATGACTGTTTAAGTATACCATTTTATAGATTTAGTTGTCAAGATGTTTTTAAATAAATTTTGTACTTTTTTTGAAAGATATTAGTTCTTTAGTTGGAAGAAAAAAACTTCTTGCAAAGAAGAAGTTTAATACATTTACGACTGGGATCATTTATTGATCGCACCACCCAGAAGCGATTAACATTTCACGATCAGAATCATTTATTAGACGCGCCATCTGAAAGCGTCTGACATTTATGAGTTTCCTCAACAACTGAGTTAATTATAACATTATATATATGGATTGTCAAGGGTTAATTTGGATATAATTAGTCTAGATCGTGTCTTGATAATATAGAGGCTGGGGTTTTTCTAACGGTATTAAATACAGGGATGAGGCCTACTATAATATTGAATATATATATGGATATTATTGCTATTAGTAATACTAAGGGGCTTGCTAGTATTAGACTTTTTAGATAGGGAATTGTCTGAAGTTTAGTCAGTATGTAATACATTAGGGCAATTCCGGGGAGACAGCCGAGGGTGGTGGTTGCTATTATTTCACCTATAAACATTTTGTATATGTCACTTCTTTTTACTCCGACAGCTCTTAGTATTCCTATTTCTTTTATTCTTGATAAGAATGATGCTCTTGTCATTAGGAATATTTCTATTAGGGATATTATGAGGGTTATGATGGAAGCAATGATGACGTTTTTGGTGTGTGAGGACATTTCTTTTTTATAGGCTTCTTTACTGCTTTCATAGCTATCTTTGATGTTGAGATTTTTGGCGTGAAATGTTTCTATTGTGTTTTCTTTATTTGATGTATATATTACGTAGTTACTTAGGGTAGTTATATTGTTATATTTTATGGTGTTTTCATTTGTTAAGATATAGTCATAGTTATCGGGGCTATCGTAATATCCAACTACAGTAAGGGGAGTATCTGCTACTTTGGTATCTAGTTTCTTTCCTATTTTATAGTCTTCTTTTTGGTTTATGTTTATTATAGCCTCGTAATCGTTAGTTGGGATTCTTCCTTCTTTTAGGGTTACTTTAGGGGATATTATATCGTAAGATAGGAGTTTTAAATCGGTATCGTAATCGCTAAGAGAAAGGACATTTGTAAAATTGTCTTTACTCATATATATAGATGGGCTTTTTAGATCAGTAAGGCCGACTATAGTATAGGTTAAGAGTCCTTGTAGTTTTATTTCTCTTCCTATCATACTTTGGACAGTGGTTATACCGGCCATTTTGGCGTAGCTCTGTTCTTTGAACATTTTATTTATAGTCATTATATCGACTACTACTTCGTTACTGTTTTCAGGGAGACGGCCATATATTAGATTGTCTTTTGTTATCATACTTATATCAGAGATGCTTGCTGAAAGGGTATCTTTTGTTGTTGATGTTTGGTAATATTCTTTGTAATCGACAGTAAATTTTACTATGGAGTTTGATGGTATTATATAGTTTACTTCGGGTGTTTGTTCGTTTTCGAGATAGGTATTTAAGTCGTTTTTTTTGCTTTCAACGATGAGATAGTTTTTGTTTATGGTTATGAAGTCTTCATCGTTTATGGTAAGGACTTTAGCAATGCTTGATGATGCATACATTATGAATATTCCGGAAAGGAAGAATCCAGCTAAGAGTATTTTTTTGAGGAAACTATAATTTATTACTTTTTTGAAGCCTTCTATTATAAGGGTTATGGGGTTTAGGATACTGGAGTATTTTTTCTTATAGTTATTGTTTACGATATTACTGAAATCGAAGGTGTATTTATCGATATCTTTTTTGGATTGGGCTTTGTAATGGTCATCGATTAGTTCGATAGTGCTATCTTGATCAACGATGACGGGTTTTTGGGGGGTATTGGATCTTATATAGATATTTGCTCCTCGTACAACGATATCGATATTTATTTTTTGGGTGGTCTCGTCATTGTTTTTATATATTGTTACTTCATCTGTTGGTGTTTCTTTGTGCATATCTTTTAGGTAAAAGGTGTTTTCTATTTCGTAGTCGAGGATATCATCGTTATCGTTTGGATAGTCTTCGATTACTTTTCCATCTTCGAGTTTTATTATTCGAGATGCGTAGAATTTGGCGAGGTTTTGTTCGTGAGTTACGAGTATTACGAGTTTTTCTTTGGAAATGGCTCTGATTATTTTCATTATTTCAAGGGAGTTTTTGGAATCGAGGTTTCCGGTTGGTTCGTCAGCAAGAATGATATCGGGGTCTTTGGCGATAGCACGGGCAATGCCTACTCTTTGGCGTTCGCCACCGGACAGCATTGAAGCGGGACGGTTTTTGTATCTGAGCATTCCGACTTTATCTAAGACGTAAGTTATTCTTTTGTCTATTTCGTTTTTGTCTTTGAGGCCGATTAGTTTTAGGACTAGTTTTATGTTGTCATAGACAGACATATTATCGATTAGTTTATAGTCTTGGAAGATGTATCCGATATTGAGATTTCTTATTTTATCGACTTTATGGGGACATCTAGAACTTATTTTTTGGCCATTTATATAGATTTGGCCTTTGTTTATTTTATCTAGTCCACCAATGGTGTTTAATATTGTTGTCTTTCCACATCCGGAGGGACCCAATAGGGCCACTAAACCGGTTTTACCCATTGTAAGGGTGGTATTGTTTATGACGTGGATTTGGTTTTTGCGATGTCTGTTGTAGTATTTATTTACTTTTTTTATTTGTAGCATTATGACGCCTCCTCATTTAGGGTGCTTGTGGCACTTTTTTGGAATAGTTTGCGGGAAAATCTGGTGCTGATTAGGTACGATAATAGTAGGATTAGGACAAGGACAAGGATGTAGTCTTTTGTCTTCATATATTCTATGATGGGGGTTAGATAGTTTATGTTTATTGCATTTATGTTATGGATATATAGAAGAATTAGGAAGATGATATAGGCTAGTATGGCTACTATTTGGAGTTCTAGTATTAAGAGTTGTCTTAGGACTTTTTTGGTTCCACCGAGCATTCTTATTGTAGCGAAATAGGTGTTACGGGATTTTAGTATTAGTCTTATGACAAAGTATGATATGAAAAATAGGGCTACGAGGAGGGCAATGGTGGTTATGGTTTTGAGGATTTGGACGATTTGCACTCCTTCTGAATTTACGAGGGTGTCTTTTATTAGAAGGGTTGTATAGCCCTTACTATTTAGGGTTTCTTTGGTTGTTTGGATTTGGTCAACGTCTTTGACAAAGACACTGGCTTGGTATGAGGCTTTATCGTAGAGGCTATTGTAGTCTTCGGGGTTTATATAAACTATACTTTGGTCATTGTTTGCTGTGGTTATACCGAGGAGTTTTTGGGCGGTATCTTTGTTGTAGGTTTTGGTTATTTTGAGATTTAGCTCCTCAGTATAGTATATATTGGATGTAGTTATTTTGGTAATGGTGCCTGTAGGGTTATTGTCTTTAAAGAGATAGTTTAATTCGTCAGGAATGTAGATTTGGCCCTTGGGAACGTTTGTATTTACGGCGATATTTAGGTCATTATGGTTATGGCCAGCAAGATTTACTGTGGTGGTGCTAAAGGTCTGGTAAGTTTGGTACTTTAATTTATCGAGTATTTTGTCACTGGCATAAATGTAGCTATTGTAGTTATAGATACTACTTGTGTCGTCTAGATATTTTATACCGACTATTTCTAGGGGATTATTTTTATTTATTTCATTTGTATAGGTATTTTCGAGATAGATTTTTTTCCCTATTAATTCGTCTTTCATATTGCCTAAGTAGTAGTCATCTTTGGAACCGGCAAGGATTATTTGGTCATCATTTGTGGGAAGGGTTCCGTAATCGAGAGTTCCTTTTAGGTTAGTTATGCTATTAGGGATAGCGTTTATCCAGAAATTGGCGTTATCGGTTAGGTTGATATTGCTATCTAAGAGGATATCGTTTTTGAAAAGGATATCTACATTAGGAATATTTTTTATATTGGTATAATCTTCCTCGGTAAAGGGTGTTTTGTCTTCTTTTTTGAGGATAATACGGGTATCACTTGTATTTTGGAAGAAACCGTTATAGCCACTTTTGGACTGGATATATTCGTCTTTTTTGAAGTATGAGTATTCTCCCATAAGGGATGCGACTATAAAGAGGTAGACGGCAAGGATTAAGAGGAATTTGGGAAGGATACTAAAGGCGTTTCGTCTAGCTAGTTTGATTTTACTTGAGAGGGTTATGTCTTTGTATTCTTTGGTTACTTCTATTTCTTTGGGTTCTACTTCTTTTAGGTGTTTATCTTCAAGGATACGGCCATCGTGCATTGTTATTTTTCTGGTTACATACTCTTCTACTTGTTCGTAGTTATGGGTAACGATTATGACTAGTTTATCGTGGGATATTTCACTTAATAGTTTGATTATGCCCCTTGCACTTCTTTGGTCGAGGGATCCGGTTGGTTCATCGGCAACTAGTATGGGACAGTCTTTGGCAAGGGCACGAGCGATGGCTACTCTTTGTTTTTGGCCTCCGGATAGTTTGGATACTTTGGTATTTCTGAATTTATAGAGGTCTACTTTTTTTATTAGTTCTAGTACTTTCTTTCGGACGTTTTTGCTTTTTTCGCCATTTAGTAAGAGGACTAATTCTACGTTCTGGTAGACGGTATAGTTGTTTACGAGATTAAAATTTTGAAAGATATTGGCGATATATTTTCTTCGATAGTCTTGGAAATCTTTTTCGGTATAATGGCTGGTTTCTTGGCCAGCTATATACATTTCTCCTTCTTCATAACTGTCTAGTCCGCTTATTACGTTTAGGAGGGTTGATTTTCCAGAACCTGATTCACCGGTAATGGCCACGAATTCTCCTATATTTAGGTTTAGGCTTACTTTTATAAAGCCACTTGCTATTATTCCTTTATTATAATAGTATTTGGATACGTTTTTTAGTTTTATCATATTTCTCTCCTTTTTATTATTATACATTATTATGGGAATAATTAGTATAATGTTGTTAAATTTTCTTTTAATTTGTTTAGGTTGTCAAGTGAGGTTGTTATGGTTACTTTATAGGTATTGCTTAGAATGTAGTTTCTTCGTTGTTTCTTTTTGATGTCTTCCAAAAGGTTTTCAAGACTTGTAAATTGGTCACTATTATAGTAACAGTTGATATTATAGGTTACGTAGTCTTTATCGTAGTAGGTGTCGCTATAGGTATATATATTGTATGTTGTTCCTTTGAGATGACTTACTTCTATTTTGATGTTTTCTTGGTTATTGTCTATTTTTATTTCTGTAGTGCCTTCCATTATAAATGGTATTATGAGGTTATCTTTAAAGGTTATTTCTCTGGTGTCGGTAATAAAATCTTTGTTGTTATAGTCTATTTTGATGGGTTTATAATTTAGGTAGGTTGTTATGGTAAGACCGGAGAATATTCCTATTAGTATTAACCCTATAATAAAGATATAGAAGGTTTTTTTGAAGGAACTTTTGAGGTTAAAGATAAAGTTATATATGATTTTTATTAGTAGGTAATTTAAGATAATGGCTCCCAATAGAGTAAGTAAAACATAAAGGGCAATTAGACCTAAATTTAGGTGATAAATAGCGAATGAGGCAAGCATTAATATGAGTATGAATGATAGTATGAGGGGTAGCAGTATGAATATTAGTACGCCTTTTAGAAAGAGATTTAGGAGTTTGCCGAGACATTTTATGAAGGCATCTGAGGTGTGTTTGGGATCTCTTATTATTACTTTGGGTTTAGTTGGTATGATGTGTTTATCTTTGGTTTCGGAGTTTATTTTGATTTCTTCTTCGATGGTTTTCTCCCCTACTTTGTCATCTTCGATGGTAATATAGTAGTCGAGATAGCGTAATTTAAAGATATGGATGATTGTAATTAGGGCGAGAATGGTCATTACAAGGAGGGCTAAATCTTCTATAATGGTAAAGATGTAATATCTTATTTGATAGGGTATAAAGAAGAAAATGTGTTCTATACATACTACTATTATTGCATATATTATATAGGATATTAAGGCAAGAATAAGGGTTGTCATTGCCATTTCAAAAATGCATACTACTTTCTCTTTAAAGGTCATAGAGAAGAACATATTGACGCTTTTTGTTATGAAGTTTAAGAGACTATAGAGGTAGTCCTTGGGTTTACTTGTTTTTTCTTCTTTGGGTGGGTCGCCTAAGGCTCCATCATCTAGTAATTTATCTAGAGTTGTATCTAGGGTAGATGCTATTTCGATCATTTTATTCATATCGGGATAGCTTTGGCCTGACTCCCATTTGGATACGGCTTGGCGAGATACGCCGAGGCGATCGGCTAGTTGTTCTTGTGAGAGGTTTTGTTCCTTTCTTAGTTTTGGTAACTTGTCTTTGAATTTCATATTTTTTTCTCCTTCCACCTAAATTATATACTAAATACTTCCGGTTGCACTATATATAATCTGTATCTTTTTGTATATTTTCGGTTGCATTTGTCTATATTATAGCATAAAAAAAGAGAAATAGATGAGTATTTCACTTTTTTAAGATAATATATCTTATAACTGGACAGTTTTTCAATTCAATAAAAACCGAGTAGATATAGTGTCTACTCTTTTCGTTCTTTAAACTTGATAAAACAACCCTCTTATGGTATCATTAAATTGAAAATAAAAATGATAGGAAGGTTGTTTTATGAATAAAGTATACAATAATCAAACAGATATTGCAAGAGGTATTGCAAAATTTTTAAAAGAATGTTCTCCAAATATAAGAAAAACTCAATTAAATATTATTCCATATATTACTTTTGGAATGATGATTTCCGAATCATTGGTTCCAATTGATATAGCTAAAAGATTAAAGGAAGAGTTTTCTCTGATACAAATAGAATCCATAGTAAAAAGAATAAATAGATTGTTTAAAAACAAATATTTTCAACCCTATGATTTGTATGATCAGATTATAAGAAATATTATTAATAACTATAAAGTTAAGCATAACGACAACAAAGTTCATATAGTCTTCGATCACATGTTTTCAAGAGACAATTATACGGTATTTATGATGACAATGCGGGTTGGAGATCAAGGGATACCTATATGGTTTAGATGCTTTGAAGGAAAAGAAGGTCCAGAAGCCTTTCGAGAAGATCTTATTAAAGAAGGTATAAGTTATGTATCGAACCTTTTTGACAACAAGTTCAATTTGGTATTTCTTGCCGATAGATGGTTTAATTCTATCGGAATAATGGAACATATTAATTTACTCGGACATACATACGTTTTAAGACTTAAAAAAAATATAAAAGTATTTCATTATGATAATTTTAAAAAAAGAAAAAGGTGGAAAACCTTAGATGAATTACCAAAAAGAAAATATCTAGCTAGACATTATAAGGATATAGAAATAACGGAAAAGCAATATAAAACCACGATAGTAATTAGTGATTCAAGGGATACAGATACACCTTGGATTTTGGCAACAAACGGCAGTCATAAAAGAGCAATTATAGATTATGGTTATCGATTTGGTGGAATTGAAACAGTTTTTAAAAATCAAAAATCTAATGGCTTTTATATAGAAAATACTGTTAATGCCTCATTAAAGTATTTTGAATCTATGTACTTTTTTGCCTGCTTTGGTGTTTTATTATCTACTATAATTGGTACAGATTACTCAAAAAACACAAAATGTTATAAGCATATTAAAATTAAAACTCATACCATATCACACGGTAAAAAAATAAGAATTAAATCATTGTTTCAAACTGGTTTAACACTATTTCAGCGGGCCTTTAACTCACTAATCTATATAAGAATTAACTATAAATTTATATTGTATGATATATAGTGATTTCAATTTATAAAATGTATTGCTCCACCTAAAAGTGGAGCATATACTCGTGGAAAAATTTTTACTTTTTTATTTTTTGACACTGTTTTTTTATGAAAGCAAACATTTATTTTTGTTTCATCTCTTTTTGATACAATACTGGGCTTCATTTTTAAACACTTGAAAGCCCAATTTATGGGCATTTTTTTAAAACTGTCCACTACTCAAAGATAATATATAGGGGTTAGTCTCAGTTCCTTCTCCGTCCGATATACTAGTAGTAGAGGTTAGATAGAAGACTGGGCTCACCACATTGTCGCGACTGCTGTCGTAGCTGTCGACTAGACCGCCGAAGGTGACGCCAAACACGTAATTGGAACCGGACGAATCCGGCGACATTAACCACTGATGATCGCTTGAATAATAGAGCCAATCCTTAGACCTACAACTATTATAACTATATAATTTAGTACCCGTTACACAAGCATTTCCTGCTGCATATCCATAATCACTGGGATACATAAGCCCTACCATTCCATCCCAATATAATGGTCTATCCGTATTATATCTTAACGCACCTCTTTCATAGCCATACATAGCTGTCGTTTTAATACTACTAGTATTATACTCACCTAAATAATATCTACTAGTAGTTATATAACTCTTAGCCTTGTCACTTAATTTATAATTAGTAAAATTAACTGTTGTTGCTTGGGTACGACCATTATAGTAACTTCCAATTGTCCCATTCCACCAAGCACCACTATTTAAGAGTTTCATAAGCTCACTACCATTTGTTAAACTATTACTATAATTACCACTAGTAATAGTAGCCCATATATTATCACGACTATTACTATCATTATTTACCTTATAGTCCCAACTAAACCCTTTAGTTGTTCCATCAGTTAGTGCTGTTGCCTTTATTACTTTTAATCTATTAGTATTTTCTAATTCTTCATATATACTTCCAATTATTCTATATAAATGTTTATCTGGACAAGTACTACCTCCTTCCATATCTAGACATATATAGTTATTAGGACTAGGTCCATAATATCTATAATCAGTACTAGCAGGTATCTCACTTCCAGTAGCACTACTTCCTGATGCAATAGCACTATGAGTAACTTTATATACACCACTACCACTATCTCCTGTTTCACCTTTAGCTAACCCCTCAACTAAGGTTACAGCATTTACTGGTGGCTCCTTATATAGAGCATTCTGCCCACTAGCTCCTAAAGTGAAGCTAAAGGACTTACCACCCATAGTAGTAGGATTATCCATATTACCATCTATATAGATATATAAAGTATAAGTATCAGTAACATCCTTAGTTAGTGTCTTAGTATTTAAGAGAGTATATACTTTACCTACAGTAGCATCTGAGAAGTTACCACTAGATACTAGAGTACTACCTGTATATAGTTGATATATAAAAGATGTATCTTTTAATTCAGTATCTATACTATCTACTTTTAGAGTAAGAGTTGCTGTTACTCCACTACATTCTGGGGTCATAGTTATTTTCTTTGATATTACATTAGTAGTATCATCTTTTGTTAAGGCTGGTCCAAAAGATGCACCACTAATGTTAGTTCCTGCATCATAAGTTATATAGCAACCTTCTACATTAAAGGTTACATCACTATTACTACTTGTCCACTTAAATATAGCATAAGTTACACCTACCGAGATAGTTAGTAATAATAATATTAGTAGTATTAATTTCTTTTTCATTTTTCCTCCTTAAATATGTAAAAAAGGATATAACAAGTTAGAGTACTGTTGTACTCGTATTGTTATATCCTATTAATATAGTTAGGAAAGTAGATTTATATTGTACATCTATTCGATGTACCCCCCCCCCGAATAAATGTTTGTACTTATAATTGCTTCTCATTGTAGATTTTTGAATTATTTTACACTTTTTTTCTCGATTTATTTTACCCAATTTTAACATATAAAATCACCAAAAAACCTTTCTTATTCTATTACTATCTTAGTATAACATATTATATCACATTTGAAAAGCCCTTTCAAAAATTTTTTTATAGATAACAAAACAAAGGACCCTTTTGTTTTATACAGTCCATTGTAATTGATATAATAAAAAAGTGCAAGGGTATTATAAACTTCACTACATTCGCCCTTGCCACTTTTTTTTATATCTTTTTACCCTACGCCACTTAACCATCATTCATTATAATTCATTTTGTTCTTTGGCTAATCTAACAATATCCTCATCAATTATTTCTTTTTGTTGCTGACTTCCTATTATTAAACAATTAATAATTAAAACATTAAGCACTCTAATATTACCTTTACTAACCATATAAAGTGCATAAATAGCATTATTAGTAAAAATATTCTTTGACTGTCCTGATAGTTCCAGTCTTGATTCAACATATTCTTTTACCTCTTTTTTAGTTAAGTTTTCTAAATCATATTTAACTATGATTCGCTGTTGAAACGATTCATACTTCACTTTTTTTAATTCGTCTCTTATCACATTATTGCCAACTAGAGCAATACTAACATAATCCGTACTTTCCATATCAAAGTCATATAATATTTTTAATTCTAGAATAATTTCACTTTTTAGATTTTCAACATTATCAAGTATAAGTATTAATCTTTTTTTCTGTTCTTTCCATAACTTTTTAATTGCATTTTGTATTTTTTCTTCTATCTCATTTGTATAACAATTACCAACATCTAATCCGAAGTTCTTACATAAACAATTTAAAAATTCAAACTTCGTTAATTTTGTAGCTGATATATAAATTACCTTATACAAATCTTTATTAATATCGTCAGCAAAATATCTTAATGTATACGTTTTACCAACTCCGGGACCACCCGTAAATAAGCCTATTCCTCTTGTTTCTTTTAAATACTGTAACCTAGCAATAGCATTTGTAAAACTATTACTTTTAAAAGCCTCATTAGCGTTTATCTCCTTTTGAAATAAATTCTTTTCTAAACCATAATAACTTAAATACATAACCTATTCTTCCCCCATTTCTAATACATCTTCTTCGTTGTTAACCAACTTAGAATAATCAATATTTGATTGTCTCTTAACTTCTGAATTATCTCTCTTATTAAGTCTATTACATTTCTCTTTTCTCTCATTTTTTTCATATATCCATATCTCATTAATATCTTCAACATAATACCTTAATTCAATAGTTTGTCCCACATATTTATAAGGAACTTCATATAATTTATTATTAATAGTTACTATCCTATCATTGCTCACTTTTCTTTGAATAGTGTTCATAAAAATCTCTTCTAATTTATCATTTTTAATTCTTTTATGAATCGTATCTTTAATCCCTTTATGCCATACATTATTTGGAGTGTCCTTTAACTCCGAATGAACCTTATTTATATAATTACTATATAAATACTCGTTATAATTTTTTTCTAAATCATCAATCGTATCAAACTGGTTCCAATCAACATTGTTCATCCATCCCTCTTTAATAGTCCTAAAACATCTTTCTACTTTACCCTTAGCCTCAGGATCATACGCGTGTGTATGAGTTAACTTGATGCCTAACCTAGCACATATTATTTCTAATTGATTATTTTTATAACTCTTACCATTATCAAGATATATTTGTTTAGGTAAACCATAAGTTTCAATCGCCTTTTTAAATACTTTCTGAACATTGATAGCATTATCATTAAAGAAAAAACCATGGCCGACAACTAACCGTGAGTTATCATCAATAAAATGAATTAAATATGTCCTATATTTCTTCCCATCGACCTTAATATAAGGTCCATACGTTGTATCTGCTTGCCACGTATCATTTGGATGTTGTTTCTCATATCTTCGCCGTTCTTGTCTCATAACTATATCCCTTTTAAGGTCATTTGTTTGTATATAACGATAAAAGCATTGAATACTAATATCCTCGGTAATAAACCTTTCTAGTAGTAATTTATCATATATACTTTTGGTTGTCATTTTAGGGAATTTACTTCTTAAATCAATTATATAATTAATTACTTCCTCTGACAACTTTCTACTACTGCTCTTATCTCTTCGTTCTTTATTAATCAAATCATCAAAGCCTTTGTTTTTATATTTATAATACCATTTCTTAATAGTATCTGCACTAAACTTATAACTCTTACCTTTATAATAATATTGTTTTTGGGATGCCTCCCTACAAAAGCTATTAATCCTCTTAGCATCACCCGTAATTAAGGGTGCAATTATCCCGTATCGGAATAAATCTACTCTTTCATTCTTCTTCATTTTTCTTCTTTTCCCCCTCGACATAGTAGTATATCACGGTTCATTTGCTCTGTCTAGGCAAAAGTTATGTTGGTAACTTTACTAAAATAAAGTACGTTATTCCGTTCATAAAAAGACCGCGAAAAATCCGAGGAAAACGGTTCTAATAATAACTCTTTTAATGTTAAATTTTTATATGTTAAAAGACGTGTTCTAAACTCTTCAAACCTTAGTTTCCAGTGTTTAATTAATTGTCTTGTTAACTCAAACCTTGCCTCGAGTTCCTTATTTTTATTTTTCTTTACAATAGCAAGAATAATAATTGAATTAATAAAAGATGCTAAATGCTGAAAATAAGGCATTAAAAATGACGGGATAATAGCGTGAGTTCTACCACAATGCTTGCACATAACTCTTTTAATGGTTATAGGCATAGAAACACCATTAGCCACTATATATCTTTCATAAGTACCGTAACTAATTAGTTCATCACACTCACAATTCGGACACGTTAAATATCCAAAGTTAAGAGTATCCTCGTACTCTTCAATTACTTTGGTTAATATTTCCACTAACTTTACATTCTGTAATTTTTTTATATTTTTTTGAGTAAATATATTGCTTTTTTCTGAATTATATAGTATCATTAAATCACCAAGGATTAATAATCTTGGTTTGTGAGAAAGAGATAGATCGTGCGAAGCCTTTTTAGGAGATCTTTCTCTTTTTAATTATTAATCCTTACCCTTTCCTATTATAAGGATATCAAAAAAAAATTGCCTTTGCAATATAATAGGCAACTCTTTTTTTATTGACACACCAGTGTAAACTAATTCGATAATTTATTCATATTTTAGGGTAAATAAGAGAGGTAATCCACATCATCTCACTATATATATCCATAAGAGGGTTCCTCCTTTGCTACTTTCTATTACTATTTAATCTTATCATATATAGAAAGTTAAGTAAAGAGATTTTAAGAAAATTTTTCTAAAATTTACCACAAAAAAAAGAAGCAGTCTCCCTCTCCTATACATTAACAACTTCCTTATGATACATTAAACACTTATCTTCAAGTAATTGAAAATTACAACATCTTTTTCTTACACTCTTTCTCAAAGTACCATTAATATAATTGTTATGTAAACTAATAGCCCTATTAATAACCTCAATATAATGAGCATTAAGATAATAAAGCTGGTTTCTAAGTAATTCTACATAAGCCTTACCTTCTTTTTCTACTAATTCCTCATCTAGTAGAATAATTTCATAGTTGTCATTACTAACTGGAACCATATTATTAAAATTAATAGCCCCATATTCTCCTTCTTTAATCTTCATAAAGTCTTCATAATCCTTCATAGTCTTATGTTTTTCTTTAGGACTAGATAAAGGAGCAAAATACTTCATATCATTAACCATAAAGAGAACTCCAACAAAAGGTCTTAATTCTTTCCTATCGTGGTTATACATTACCTTGCTATCAAACTCCCTTAAATAATTACAATATTCGTAATCCACTCTTACTAACATCAATTTTCCCATATATACGCCTCCCTTGCTATAAGAAAAGATTAGAGATAACTTCCCTAATCAACTGTTTTAGCTCCCAATTTCTTATTTAATATATAAATAATGGCTGGGTACACCGCTTTTTTAGCTTCCAATTTTTTATTTAACAAGTAAATAATGGCTGGATACACCGCTTTTTGACTAAATCCATTTTATAACAAAAATGTCCCCTTGTCAATACCCATTTTCACTTTTTCTAACTATTTTTAAGATACTCAACCGCATCACTAAAAGTCTTAACCTCAACAATTTCCATATCATAGCCCTTATCCTTCTTAACTTTCATAGCCTCCTCATAGTTACTACTAGGCACCAAAACCACATCTACCCCCTTCTTATGAGCACCCATTATCTTATACTTAATACCATCAATCTCCCCCACATTACCATTAATATCAATCGTACCCGTTCCCGCTATCTTACGCCCCTTAATAATATCATCCCCACTAATAGCACTATAAATAGTAAGAGTAAGCATCATCCCTCCACTACTACCACTCTCTCTACTATTAAACCTAATATCCAAATCATCTTCGGTATCAATATCATAATTAGTCATAATAACCGTACCAAGCTTATTATCACTATCCAAACTAACATCAATATTCTTACTCTTCTTATCTCTCGTAAGGTCAATATTAACACTGCCATTACTCTCTTTAAGCACATCCCTAATCTCTTCAACACTTTTTACTTCCTTACCATTAACCCTATTAATAACATCCCCAATTTCTAGCCCATTATCCCTCGTATTTGCAATAACAACATTCTCAATATTAGTAAGCTTAACATCCTTGCCCGCATACTTGTAAGCAACATAAGTCGCATTCTTAACCGAATTATCTAGCATTAGCCTATTCCTATTATAAACATCATCCCCATTTTCACCATCCAGCTCCACTTCCTTCCTTGCCTCCAAATCCCAGTCCGGAAACAAAAAACTCATAAGAACCGTCGGCACCGTCCCCTCAAACTCCGTTACATATAACAAATTAAGACTACCATTAATCTTTTTACTATCCTCTCCACTCAACCTATTAGTTATGTCAATAGTCCCTCCAGGGGCACTAACATAGTATGGAAGCCTAATATTAAAAACCACCACCGTAATAAAGAAAATAACAATATAAACCCTATTATCTTTCCAAAAACTTTTAATTCTATCCATTTTTCACCTCTATTAATAATATACATTACATATAATTAACTATGAAACAAAAAATAAAAAATACAGTAATAATATTAACATCACTATCAATTATCTTCAATCTCATAACCAATCCTACCCTAATAACAAGAATAACCAACTACTCCCTATCAATATGGGTAGAAAACCTCATACCATCCCTATTCCCCTTCTTTGTCCTCTCTGATATATTAATAAGTTACAATATAACCACTTATATACCCAAAAGACTAAAGAAAATACTAACCAAACTATGGAATACTTCACCAAATACCATATCCATATTCTTCCTATCAATGCTGTCCGGTTTCCCCTCTAACGCCCGAAATATAAGAACCTACTACGATAAAGGCCAAATAAGTACTAAAGAAGCAAATATAACCCTTGCCTATACCCACTTCGCTAATCCCCTCTTCATCCTTAGCACCACCGCCATATTCTTCCTCCATAACAAAATATCTGGCCTAATCATTATGATATCACTATACCTCTCCAATATCATACTAGGAATTATTTTAAGGGGTTATAACCCTACGGGACCTAATATAAATTTTAACACTGTTTCTACTAAAAGTCAAAACTTTGGACCCATTTTTGTAAGTGCCATAAAAAAAAGTATCGATACCCTACTCCTAATACTAGGTATACTAACAACATTTCTACTCTTAGCATCCCTACTAATAAACCTAATAAACGTAAATACCTATACCGAGGTAATAATAAAAAGCATAATTGAAATAACAATGGGACTAAAAGATTTAGGTACTCTTTCCATATCAATAACCCATAAAACAGTCCTTGCCACAACCATAATTACCTTTGGAGGCTTGTCAGTACACCTCCAAGTAATAAGTCAGTTAATAGGAACAAACATAAAATACAAATACTTCCTATATGGAAGAATAATAGGGTCCCTCCTAGCCCTAATAATATCCTATATATTATGCATTATAATAATATAACCATTATTTAATAATTTGCAAGTATCCCGTTTTATCAGAGCCAACTCTTTCAATTAATATATTTAAGTTTCTCATCTATATCTTGTAGTATATCATTCATTTCCTTATCAATATAATATTTAGGTTTAACTTTATCAAATAATTCCATTTAAATCACTCCTTTTAATAACATTATACCATAAATGTCACTGTAAATGTCACTGTATTTAAAAAAGCATATTATACCCCTATAATATGCTTTTTATAATTTCCCTTCTTAACCCCCTTACTTAGTAAGAATTATCCTATAAGGAATAGTGCTACCCGTACTAGGATTAGCAAACCCAGCCACTCCCTTTACTCCTTTACACTCTTTCATCTCTATATCACATCTCTTAACCGAAAACGAGTTAATCCTATCCGTACCACTTCTATTCCAGCCCGCACTCGTATAATAAACAAAATTATCATTAGCCGTAACTTGTACTCCTATACCAGAGCCCGCAAGTAAAGTACTACCACCACCAACTTTACTAACGCAGCCCGTTCCATCCCTATTACACTTATACACGGACATATAACCATAGTCACCCTTACCACCCGTATTAGACGTATAATAAAGATACTTACTATTAATATCCAAATCAACATTAATACTCTGTCCCTTAGCCCCCGCAAAACCATAAGCACCGCTAACAATACTCTCACAACCAGTACCATCATAATCACACTTATAAATAGATGTACTACCATACTTATTATCAACCGAAGTATAATACAAATTCTTATCATCAGCCACTAACTTCGGATAAAGTTCACTACCACTTCCTGTGAAAGCCCAGCCACTAGCTCCCGTTATCACCTTGCAATCCGTTCCATCAGCATTACACCTATAAATATCTACACTATCACTTGCATTACCCTGACTAGTTCTCCGTGCATCCGTGTAGAAAAAGTACTTCTCGTTAGCTGCCATACCAAGCCTAAAACTAACCCCATTACCATTAGCACTATTATTACCACCATAAACATACACTGTCGTGCTTGTGAAGTCATTACATTCTTTCGTATCAATATTACAAGCCCTTATATCAAAAGAATTCGAGTACTGACTATTATAATACCTAGCTGAACTATAATACAAATACTTACTATTACTAACCATTTCCGAAGAAACACTAGTATTAGCATAAGCCCTAGCATAACCAGCAGCCCCACCAATTGTAGACCTATTACCATTACCATCTTTCATATAAACATCATAAACATCAATAGTCTTACTATTACCATACCTACAAGAAGAATAGAAAAACTTATCACTACCATTAACAGGAGCCAATCCATAACTAAGAGAAGTAGTAGTATTAGTTATCATACCACTAGCTCCTGCTACCGGAGAACAACCCGTAAAGTCATCATTACACCTATAAATAGAAAAACTCTCTGTATTATTACCCTGACTAGATAAATTATTATCCGTATAATACAAATACTTAGGTATAGTAACTTTTCTAGGCGTAACCTCTATTGTAACATCAGCTGAGGCCGTTTTAACATTACCATTAAAATCATAAGAAACTGTACAAGTAGCCGGAGTCTTTCCCACATTATTACTAACATCCTTAACCTTAGCATAATTACAACTAATAGTACCATTACTAGGAAAATAAGAAAATAAACTATCAATTCTAGTATTATCATTATTAGGATATTCAACCATATAACCATTCTTATAATCAGCCTTAACTTCTATCTTCGGACTAAACTCTAAAGTATTATTACTATAAGGAATAGCAAGATTTAACCCATAATCATAATCCGAATACATTGTCTTTAAATTACTATTAATATTAAGAATCTTATCATTAATCCCATTACCATTATTATCCTTTGTACTAGCCTTAGCATCAACTGAATAAAGATTACTATTTAGTTTCTTAGTTATCGTCTTATCCGCTTTATACTCACAATTTTTAGGTTCATATTCATTTCCACTATTAGTGCAACTAACCTCTCCATATATAAACTCGCTAGTCTCAGTATTCATAGTAACCATCTTGTCAATATATTCTTGTTTATTATTATTACTTGCATCATAATAACTAAACCTAAGAAGTACCTTACTAATCTTCCCTTCATTTTCACTACTATTATTCATTCTAATCAAAGTATACTTATTAACATCTTCCATAACTAAGTTTGTCATAATAGCCTTATCCGTAAGAAGAGCTGTTTCTACATAAAGATCCTGATTCTTACTACTCATCTTAACTACCAAATTAAGAAGAAAGTAAGCAACTGTCATAGCTAGAACTGACGCAAGTATTAACTCTACTATTAAATATCCCCTATTATTAAGCCGTCTCACTCTACCACCACATAACCATAATACTCCTTACCACCCTGTTTCATCTCTAACATAATAACCTTCTTTGTCTCATACCCAGATTTAGTTTTAATATCATTCTTAACATAATCCACATAATCAGCAAAATACTTATCACTACCCTTTAACGAATTAAGATTATCATCGAAAGCCTGTTTATAATCACCAATAAAATAAAGCTTACTAACACAAGTCGTTCCTGCTGTACTATCACTACCACACTCTGTCCCAACAATTTCATTAATACCTTGCATAGTCTTAATATCTACATATCCAACACTACTACTATTACCAATCACACTTCCTATCTGATAACTATCAATAAGATAATCCTCCACATTCTTAGCCATATAAATAGCATCCACATTATAATACCTACTAAGTTCATCATACTTAACAAAAAGCTTATTCAGCCCCGTATACATCGTAACAAGCACAGTCACAACAATAGACGACACAATAATAACCTCTGCTAACATAAAGCCCCTATTATCTTTCCTCATCACTATTATCACCTATCTTTGACTATATTGTACCAAATTTTTAAAAATAAGTCCATATCTTTTTACCAATTTTAATAACTTGCCCTATTGGGAGTGAGTATAAAAAAAACATTACCAAAATAACGCCTTCTCCTTACATACAATACCCCCAATATCACCCCAAGACCCATATCCAAACCAAGTCTTAGTCCCGTTCTAATACCTAGCCCTACTAAAAAATACCATTTTACTACCCATTTATACCCCCGTAGGACCAAGAAAAAAAGACCCCTATTAAGTCTTTCTCTCTATCCACTTATCACCATCTACCATTTTCGATACCAGTAAACAACTACTACTATCACCAACTACATTAAGCAATGTTGCCGGAGCATCAATAATTGTCGCAATAATAGTTAAGATAGGCAAACACGCTACCGGAAAGCCCATCATTGAAATAATAAGCATTTCTGATATCGTACCCCCACCAATAGGAACTGCCGTAACAAGTAGGGTTGCAACCAATGCTACAAAGAAAATCTTTGATGTCATCCCTATACTCATAAAATCCATATTAAATAAATAAACAAGGAACATAATCTTAAACACACTACCAATAATAGAACCATCCTTATGGAAACTAGTACCCAGACTAATCGTTGCATCTACAACATCATCACTAACTCCCATTTTCTTTGTACATTCCATATTAACAGGCATAGATGCAGCACTAGAACAAGTCGCAATCGAAGTAATAGTAACTGGAAGAATATTCCTCCAAAATCTCCTAAATCCCCTTTTACCTCCCGCTATTAAAGCATATATACTATAAACAATAAAGAAAAATAAAATACTAACAATAAGATAAATAATAAACGTTTTCAAATACCCAACTATCATACTGCCTCCAAATGTACCAACTAATACCGCAAAATAACAACCAAGACCTATCGGAGCATAATACATAATAAGACCAATAAACTTCATAAGAACATCCAAAGAAGATTGCAAGAAATTACCAAGAGGTTTAGCCTTCTCTTTACATAAATTCATCGCTATACCAACCAGTATCGATATAACAATTAAAGCAATCATATTATCCTTAGATAACAAATTAACAAAATCACTCGTACTAATAGCACTAACCGTCCTATCAAAAATAGTAGCATCCTCATTGGTAGCCTCTACACTATTACTATCCAGACTCTCTATAATAGCACTACTCGAAGAATTATCAATAAGCCTAAACGAGTATCCACTTATCATACCAATAATCAAAGCCACTACCGAGGTAACCACAAATACCAAAATAATACTAGTAAGAATCTTCCCTATCCTCTTCGGACTATCCATCTTCCATATCGAAGTCGTTATCGTAAGAAAAATCAGTGGAACCACAATCACAAGTAACATATTTAGAAAGAGGTCACCAAACGGACTAAGAACCCTGATATCCTCGCCAAATATAAGGCCTAATATTCCTCCCATAATTATAAATGCCAGCAAAATAAAAGTAGACTTATAATTCTTAAAAACTTTCATATCTCCCCCTTCATAATAATTATATTTATAGAAATGACAAAATAATACAATAATTTTATATTATTTTTGGCCCTATCGGGGGCAAATACTAATAAAAATCTCCCCTAAACAAAAAAAAATCAAATTTTTTTCCAAAAAGTATTGACAAATACCCACATCTTATGATAATATATAACTCGTAAATTACTTATGGCCCAATCACGTGAGTAATTTACAGTGCACAAACCCGTTGCATATAATGCAACATCTATGTTCCAAAAATGGTCGTATCCCCGGCCATTTTTTTTATTATATATTAATCAAAAAAAGTATACTTATTTTTGATATTTTTGTATTTTTTTCACAAATATTAAAAAAATATTACCTATTTTTAGCAATATTTTTTCTTAATACATTATTTTTTTACAATTCTTCCTTTGACAATTACACTGAAAAATACTAAAATTTCAGTGTAATTGTCAAGAGACATATTTTATCCATAAAATTAATTTTTCAAAGTTCCTATGGACACCACGTATATACCATCATCTCTCTTATAAGAATAATCAGCTCCTGTTAACACCATTAAAAATGCCGGTTCTCCATATTTATCAGTATCAACCTTGTCCCTAAATTTAGTTAAATTATTGACCGCAGATGGTATTTCTCCGGCACCAAGTTTAATTTCTATAGCACCCCACTTACCATTAGCAGTTTCAAGTATACAATCCACTTCAAAATCATTTTTATCTCTATAATAAGATAATCTAGCATCAATAGCATCTGCATAAATTTTTAAATCTCTCATACACATATTTTCAAAAATAAAGCCCATAAATCGCAAATCATTAACCAAATCATCTCTCTTTAAATTCAAAGTTGCTGTAACAATAGACGGATCAACAAATTCTAATTTTGGCGATACTCTTAGTGGCGTTTTAGACCTTAAATTAAGATTAGTAGCAGGAATATATTCAAGTATATAAAGTTTTTCCAAAGTATTCAAATAATCATCTAAGGTTGGCCTAGATACTTCACCAGTAAATTCTGTTTTCACATCTTCCAAAATAGTCGATTTACTTACATTTGTAGATATATTTCGAGAAAGACTTTTTAAAACAGCATTCATTTTTTGAGCACTTCTATAAGTCCCATCTATCGTTCTTACCTCTTCGCTTAATAAACTTTTAACATAATCCTTAGAAATTTCATATTTGTTATCTCCTTCTATTTTTAGTGCCTCTGGCCAACCACCTCTTCGCATAACACTAATTAAACTTTCAAAATCCAAAGAAGAAACACCCATAATGTCCTCACCATTAATAATTGCACTTAAAGATACACTGCCATTTGATTCACCAGATTCAAATAGGCTCATTGGTCTCATTAATAATTTTGAAAATCTTCCTGTACCACTATGCATAACACTATCCTCAGCAGGCCTAGCCGAACCTGTTAAAATGTATTGACCTTTTAATCCAGTGTGATCTACTTCCATTCTAATTGCATCCCACACTACGGGATACATTTGCCACTCATCAAACAATCTCGGTTTATCGCCTTCTAAAAATAATGACGGTTTTGTCTGATTAGTTATATCATATTGCATCTTCTTGTCAGGATCTTGAAATTCAATATAACTTTTAGCAAATTGTTTTGCCGTTGTTGACTTTCCACACCATTTACATCCTTCAATCAAAACTGCCCCCATATATTCTAATTTATTTTGTAATACACTATCTACAATTCTTGGCATATATTCTTTCATTATATCCCCTCCTATAAACAAATTATACTACATTTTTTTAAATTTGTTAATACTTTTTTTACAATTTGGCTCATTTTTACTTTACATTTTGGCTTATTTTTACTTTACAATTTGGCTTGCTCTATCCCCATAATAAAAAGAAAGCCCTAAGTAGAGCCTTCCCATTATCTTTTATAGTCCTAATAAATCCTTCCAAGTTCCACTCGAACCACATCCCCATCATTAATAATAGCCCCTACACCTATGCTCTGACTCTTAACATACCCACTACCACTAATCTCATACTTAACACCCATCAGCCTAAGTACATTAACAACCTCTTTATAACTCATCCCCGTTAAATCAATCATCACCCTATCATAACTACTAGTAAGAAGATATACCCTATCACTCTTCACCATAACCGATCCCATACTAGGATACTGATTAATAATCTTATCCCCATTACCCAAAACAACATAACCAATTCCCCTATTATCAAGTTTACTCTTTATACTATTCGTATTCTTATTAAGATAGTTACCAACCTCAAAACTAACATTCTCTCCCGAACTAACATTCAAATTCAAATACTTAGAAGTATTAACCAAAACATTCTTAACCGCATCCGATACATAACTACCACCATCCTTCGGTTCCTTAACCGCCATATAAATAATAATGTCCGGATCATCGTACGGATATAAACCAGCAAAAGAATAAATATTCTGCGTAGAACCCGTTTTGTACCCACCTGTGGTGTAATCAAATATCTGGGCTGTACCAGTCTTACCAATTAGGTCATACCCCTCCATATAATAACTAGAACCAGTAGCAATACTCGCATCAGGATTAACAACACTCTTCATAAGATCCTTAATTTTTTGAATAGTATTCTCACTAGCAATATGATTAACAACCCGTCTCTTTCCCCTGTAAATAGTATCCCCCGTACTAGAATCCACTATCTTATCAACAATATAAGGCTTAATCATATCCCCATTATTACTAATCCCCGTCAAAGCCTGTACCATCTGAATAGGCGTAATATTAATACCCTGTCCATATCCCGCTGTAGCAGCCTCAATATCATACTTAAAATTAATATCCCCCGCAAGCTCCCTCGCCAAAGTAAAGCCCGTTTTCTTACCAAACCCATACTTCTCATAACAATCCTTAAGCTCTTTCTTATTAATATAATTCTGTAGAATGTTCGCTACTGCGATGTTACTAGATAAAGCAAAGCCCCTATCATAACTAATAACTCCCCAACCCATCTTATTCCAGTCACTAATCGTAACCACATCCTCAGGATCAGTCTTAGAAGCATAACTCATCGTTCCTGACATATAAGTATCATCACCATTATAAGTACCCTTATCAATAGCACACATATAACTAAATATCTTCATTGTCGAACCAGGCTCATAAGCATTATTAACAATCGGATCCAAATACGATGTCATATTCTTTTTATTAGGATCAAAACTAGGTGTTGAAGAATACCCCAAAATAGCCCCCGTCTTAGCATCAGCAACAACCATAAAAGCCCAATCAGCCTCACTCTCTCCTCCTGCCTTCTTAACCGCATTCTCAATAAAAAGCTGAATATTATTATCAATCGTTAAATAAACATCATCACCATTTTTAGCATCCTCTACATATTCACGCCCATTAGCAATCTTATAACCATACCTATCCTTTTCATACCTAATATAACCCTGACTACCCGTCAAAACATCATTATAATACTCCTCAATACCAAGTTCCCCTGTTAAAACCTTATCATTATCCTTAGAATTAACCGTATACCCTAGCATATACGATGCAAAATCCCCATTCGCATAATACCTCTTTGAACTCTTCACAAAATCAATCCCTGGTAAATTAAGTTCCGCAATCTTTTCCTTTTCCAGTTCACTAAGATTTCTCCCTCCAGGGCCTAGTTCAACCTGATAAGCATCCTTGTTCAAAAGTGCAAGTAAACTCTCTTCACTCATATTAAGAAGTGGAGCCAGTTTACTTGCCGTCATTTCCTTATCCACTACGTGTAAAGGCGTACTACTATTCTCACTTCTAGTAGGAGAAAGATAAGCAACAACCGTATAACTAGCAACTGTCTGAGCTAAGATATTACCATTCTTATCATAAATGCTCCCCCTATCAGGATATAACACATCCTCTATAGTATTCCTCTTTTCAATAAATGCTGATAATGTCGAATTACCGACCCTTTGATCGCCAAAACAAAGCATTCCCATTCTCACAATAAGACCGCAAAAAAGAAAAAAGACAAATACTAAAACAAGCTTATTATACCTAATCTTATTATTACCATTTATCTTTCCCATACTAATCACCCTTACTTATCAATTGTCCTAATATTATCATTATTATAAGCAAGACCAGCCTCTTCGCTTACACTCTGAATATTATCAAGTGATGCCATTTCATTAATCTTCATAACCAAACTCTGGTTCTGATCCTTCTTCGACTGAACATCCTTCTCTAACCTCTGTACTTCTAAATTCATCTGTGACAACGTAATCTGTCCAAATAAAATACCCATAATTAAAAGTAGTGATAAACACATAAAGACCCTATTAAGTTTCTTTTCAAATCCCTTTTTATTCTTTTTTTTACTCATAATATCAGTCCCTTACTCTCTCAATTACTCTAAGTTTACTACTTCTTGCCCTATTATTTTCAAATAATTCCTCCTTACTAGGAGTAATACCACTACTAATAACCTTATACTTAGGAAGAAGATTATCCGGAACAAACGGAAGACAGTTCAAATTAGGATCCATATAAGAATACTCATTAAAAATATTCTTAACAATCTTATCCTCTAAAGAATGAAACGTAATAACACAAACCCTTCCTCCCACTTTAAGCATATCTAAACTATCTCTTAAAGCCTTTTCTAAAGTATCAAGTTCATGATTAACCTCTATCCTAATAGCTTGAAATACTCTCCTTGCCGGATGACCACTTCTAATTTCCTTAGCCGGCATACCACTTCTAATAATATCAACCAGTTCTAGAGTCGTTTCTATCTTCTTATTCTCTCTATATTCAATTATCTTTCTAGCAATACCAACAGCACTCTTCTCTTCCCCATATTCCCTGAATATTCTAACTAACTCATTAAAAGAATACTCATTAACAACATTGTAAGCACTAAATGACTGACTCCTATCCATACGCATATCAAGAGGAGCATCCTTATGGAAACTAAAACCCCTCTCAGCTTCATCAAGTTGTACAGAAGATACACCAAGATCAAAGAGCATACCATCTATAGAAGTAACTCCCCTTTTATTAAGTTCTTCCTTAACATTTGCAAAATTAGTATTAATAATATCAAAATTACTAAAATCCTTACTAAGTTTCTCTAAACTACACTTGCAGGCATAGTCATCCATATCAAACGAATACAAGAACCCCTTCTTAATTCTTTTTAAAATTTCACTACTGTGACCACCATAACCAAGTGTACCATCTACATATACCCCATTTTCTTTAATATTAAGTTTCTCAATACTCTCGTTTAATAAAACACTTTTATGCATCATTTTCTGCCCCCCTAAATAAATTTTCACAAGACTCTTCTATCTCCTCTAAATTATTCTCCATAATAGATTCAAACTTAGAGGTAGCCCAAATTTCCAGACGATCATTAACCCCAATGATTGTACATTCTTTTGAAATATCCGCATAACTAATTAAAGACGGTGGTATAACAATTCTTCCCTGTCCATCTACTTCACACATAGTCGCACCAGATAGAAAAAATCTCATAAAATTCCTCGCATCTTTCTTCGTAAAAGAAAGGGTATCTAATTTAAGAGTAATATCATCCCATTTATCTAATGAATATACAAAAAGGCATCCATCAAGTCCCCTCGTAACAATAAGTTTGTCACCTATTACATCCCTGAACCTTGCCGGTATAATTAGCCTATTCTTCGTATCAATATTGTGATGATATTCCCCCATTAACATAATAGTCCCCCACTTTCTACCACTATCTGCCACTTCTATACTATTATTCTAGCACCTATACCTATTTTTGTAAACACTTTTTAATAAATTTTACATTATTTTTATTTAATTAAGTAAAGTTCCCTATGGGGGTAAGAAGAAAGAACTCATTTAATATATGAAGTTCTCTCTACAACACATAATATCTACACTACTTTCTATCTTCTAACATTAGAATTATGTGCTTTATCCAAAACATTATAATATTCTAATCTTTAATAATGGGATGATATTTTTTCCAACTTTCATAATTAATAATTAATTGTCAATACTTTTATTCCGTTATCGGCATAGTATTATATTAGGTAAATCAATTATCTAATAATCAAATTATTTTCTCATTTCATCCTCAGAATTTAATAATATAGCTAATAATATTTTTTCTTGATATTTAGTTAATTCCATATTATCTGCATTAAAACATTTACTTCCACTTTTTTTAGAAAGTTCTTTAAAAACATTTATTGCTATCTTTTTCGACTTTTCACTAAAATCTATAGTTTCTTCATAATATTTATACTCACCAGTAAATTCCATACATTTACAATCTGGTACCATACGACTAACTGGCTGTATTTCTATTTTTTTTATCTTTTTCTCAAGCAATTCTTTCCCAATAACTGTAAGCAATATTATCCATATTATTTGAAAAATTATAGAAACAAGAATTTCTTTTTCATCTGTTATATAACCAATATATATATTAAAAGGTAAATTTTGCATATAGTAAAATGGTGTAAATTTTAAAAAGCTTACCAGTTT
>OIYG01000675.1_pt1 | contig 31427 bp, 28 predicted proteins | sample 1587861 | NCBI WGS metagenome assembly OIYG01 (sample SAMN03283272) | human gut metagenome | biome: human-associated habitat; material: feces | host: Homo sapiens | place: Peru | collected 2012 | reverse complement strand
TTGGGGCAAAAGACCCGCTGAGCGCCGCAGACGATTTATTCAGAGGTTCCTTAGCTCTTCGGGCAAGTGACCTGCGCTGACGCATGAGAATCGCAAAGAAGGGAAGTGCGGGGTTTTGCCCTGCACTTCCCTTCAGCGTGTCAAAAACCTTGAGGCAAGCTATTTTACCCCAAAAACGTTCCAATTCTGTGTCATTGCGAGGCCGCAGAGCGGCCGCGGCAATCTGAAAGTCGAAGGAATGGCATCCCGCACCGAAGCACGGGAGTCCGTAGCAAAAAGGAATCCCTATCACAAAAAACATGGATTCGCTGCTTTGTTCCGCGTTCCCTCTCTTCCTTCCAAGGCTTTGTTTCGTTCCGCGCAACCATAGTTCGTTACGGGATAACAAACCGCATCGTTAAAGATTGCCGCGTCGGGCGCACGCGCCCTCCTCGCAATGACAATTCTGGTGGGTTTTGCGGGAAATCGAAGCAATTTCCGGAACGAAACGTTTGAAAGACGATGCGGATCGATACCGCGCACAAAACGACCGCATAAAACAAAAAACGTATGTTTTCCAAACAAAAACGCCCCAATTTCGTGTCATTGCGAGGCCGCAGCGCGGCCGTGGCAATCTTAAAGCTGGAGGCAAGACATCCCGCACCGAAGCACGGGAGCACGTAGCAAAAAGGAATCCCTATCGCAAAAAACAGGAGATTCGCTACTTCGTTTTGCGTCTTCGTTCTTTATTTCAAGGTTCTGTTTCGCTCCGTGCAACCATATTTCGTTTCGGAATGACAAATCGCATCGTCAAAGATTGCCGCGTCGGGCGCAAAATGCACCCTCCTCGCAATGACAGAACTGATCGGCTCGATTGAAAACACGGAACGCAAAATCCAGCCTTCCGATTCCATATAACGTTTCTTATTTGTTGCCTGATTTTGACGGTTCCGGACTTTTTTGACAGTCTGAAAGAAGGGAAGTGCGGGACTTTGCCCCGCACTTCCCTTCTTCTACGCGCCGCCTGTTCCCCTAAATCGCCATCGGCTCCATATTTTTCAGCTGCAATTGCAGCTTATCCGCGATCAGCGCAATGAACTCGCTGTTCGTCGGCTTTCCCTTCGTGTTTGAAACGGTATAGCCGAAAAAGCGCTGCAGGGTGTCCAGATCCCCGCGATCCCACGCGACCTCAATGGCATGGCGAATGGCGCGCTCCACGCGCGACGGCGTCGTGGCGAAGGTCTTGGCGACCTGCGGATAGAGCACCTTGGTGATCGCGTTGATGACCTCCATGTCATTCACGGCGATCAGAATCGCCTCGCGCAGGTACTGATAGCCCTTGATGTGCGCCGGAACGCCGATCTCGTGGATCATGGATGTGACCATTGCGACGACGTTCGCCTCACGGTTGCGCACAAGCGGCGACTTGGTCAGCGTGCTGCGCATCTCGTCGAGCCGCTCAAGCACGCTGCGTGCCGTGCAGGGCTTGAGCAGGACGTACTGCACGCCCATCGAAACGAGCAAGCTGGAGACAAACTCCGTCATGAAATCCGCCAGAACCAGCAGCATCGGCTTGTGCTCCAGCGCGCTGGCCGCCTTCAGAACGGCAATGCCGTCCGCCTGAGGCAGCATGGTGTCAACAACGAGGATCTCGGGCTGCACCTCCCGAAGCAGCTCAATCGCCCGCACGCCGTCCGAAGCCGTCCCGACCACGGTGTAGTGCTGGGACTGCTGCAGGACAGACGTGAGCCGGGTCGAGAAATCCTCGCTGCTGTTCGCAAGCAGGACCCGGTACATTTTTTCCATAAAAATCGTTCCTCCCTTTTTTGGGGTCCTTTCCCCCCACGGAAATTTTCAAAACCCCCGATTGGACAGGCAGAGTCCCCGCCACCCTGCCTTCAAATCGGTTGCTGCTTTATGAAGCGGCACGCCGCCGTACCGTGCATCACGTCACGCGGTTTTGTCGTCCTCATTGCGGTGATTATAATTTATCATAACATTCGAGGAATTGCAAGTTATTTTTATGTAATAGTCCTAATTTCTTTTCGACGACATTCGACCATTTTGTCGAATTCTGACATAATATGATTTTCTAAAGCATTTTAGCACTACATTTTGTGCCGTTATAAAAGCCAAGCCCCAATTTCTTGGGGGGCTGTTTTCCGCATACAAAGCTCAAAAAAATACCGCGCACGGCGGCCTTTCCCCGTGCGCGGCGTCTGCGCGCGGCGCCTTCGCCCCGCCCGTCCGTCTATTTATCCTTCTGCTTGAAGATCACGCCGGCCAGCCAGCCGAACACGATCGCCGCACCGATGCCGCCCGACGCGGCCGTCAGTCCGCCGGTAAAGATGCCGACGAAGCCGCGCTTATCCACGGCCTCGCGCACGCCCTTGGCCAGCAGGTTGCCGAAGCCCGTCAGCGGCACGCTCGCGCCCGCCCCGGCCAGTTTGACCAGATACGGATAGACGCCGATCGCGCCGAGGAACGTCCCGACGACCACATAGCCCACCAGGATGCGTGCCGGTGTCAGGCGCGTCCGGTCGACCAGAAGCTGACCGATCACGCAAAACGCGCCGCCGATCAGAAACGCAAACACAAATTGCATCCAGTCCATGCTCATTCTCCCCTCGACCGAATTTCGACGGCGTGGCAGACCGCCGGGATCGACTCGCCCTGCTGCGTGGTCAACGGCGAGAGCAGCGCGCCCGTCCCGCAGAACAGCACGCGCCGCAGCTCCTGCCGCTCCATCCTGCCCAGCAGATGCCCGCACAGCACCGAGGCGCTGCACCCGCAGCCGCTGCCGCCGCAGCGCACGTCCTGCCGGTTCAGATCGAAGATCATCATGCCGCAGTCCTGATAGCGCTCGCCGAGACGCACGCCGTCCCGATCAAACAATTCGCGCACCAGCTCCCAGCCGAGCCTGCCGAGGTCGCCCGTGACGATCAGATCGTAATCCTCCGGGGCGCGGTGCAGATCGTCGAAATGTGCCCGCAGCGTCTCATAGGCCGCCGGCGCCATCGCCGCGCCCATGTTCGAGGCATCCGTGATGCCCCGGTCGACGATCGTGCCGATCGTCCCGCTGCAAAGATGCAGCCCCTCGCCGGCCTGTCCCAGCACGACCGCGCCCGCGCCTGTGACCGTCCACTGCGCCGTCGGCGTGCGCTGCCCGCCGTAGTTCAGCGGAAATCGATACTGCCGCTCCGACGAGGCGAAGTGCGACGAGCTGACCGTGAGCGTTTTGCGGCAAAAGCCGCCGCTGACGGCCATCCCGGCCAATAGCAGTCCCTCGGCCATGGTCGAGCACGCGCCGTAAAGTCCCAGCGTCGGCACGCCGAGATTGCGCATCGTGAAGCTCGAGCCGACGCATTGGTTCAGCAGGTCGCCCAGAAACGCCGCGTCGATCGCCGCGTCGGTCAGCCCGGCCTTTTGCAGCGCAAGGGAGATCGCGGTCTTTTGCAGCGCCGTCTCGGCCTTTTCCCAGCTCTTTTGGCCGAGCGTCGTGTCCTGTGAGGAGAAGTCAAAGCAGTTGCCCAGCGGCCCCTCGCTCTCCTTTTTCCCGACCGCCGACGCGTAGGACAAGATCGACGGCGGCTGCAAAAACAGCAGGCTCTGCCGCCCCTGTCGTGATGAGTCCATTGGCATTTCCTCCGTCCGTTTTGCATAGGTTTCCACCGCGGCGGAAATCTATGCAGAAAAACGCGTTTGAAGAAATTACCGCTTGCATTTTGCAAAAAGCCGGATATAATAGAGATACAAAGAAAAACCCGTCGAAACGGTTCAGGACGGCGGCCGAGGGGCGCTCCCTCCGGCGCGCAGAGCTGAACCGCAGAGGGACTCTCTGGAGAAGCTCACTCGTTGAGTGCCGAAGGTGCAAGGCGTCTGCCGAATCTCTCAGGCAAAAGGACAGAGATCATCCACCCCGATCCATTCGGGGAACGGAGCTTCCTTGGGTATCTCCTGCCGAGATGCCCATATTTTTTATCGTTTGTGAGGATACCAAAATGAGCCAATTGCTGCCGACCATCGACTTCATCCGCGAATCTGACCCCGAGATCGCCGAGCTGACCGCGCAGGAGCTGCGCCGCCAGCAGCGCAACCTCGAGCTGATCGCCTCGGAGAACATCGCCTCCCCCGCCGTCATCGCCTGCATGGGGAGCATTCTGACCAACAAATACGCCGAGGGTCTGCCCGGCAAGCGTTATTACGGCGGCTGCGAGATCGTCGACGAGATCGAGCGCATCGCGATCGAGCGCGCCAAGGCGCTCTTCGGCTGCGAGGCCGTCAACGTCCAGCCGCACAGCGGCGCGCAGGCGAATCTGGCCGTCTACGACGCGTTTTTGCGCCCCGGCGACACGCTCGTCAGCATGAGCCTCGAAAACGGCGGCCACCTGAGCCACGGCTCGCCGGTCAACCACTCCGGCAAGACCTACCACGTCGTTTCCTACGGCGTCGACCCGCAGACCGGGCGCATCGACTACGATCAGGTCGAGTCGATCGTCAAAGAGCAGCATCCGCGCATCCTGCTGGCCGGCGCCTCGGCCTATCCGCGCGCGCTCGATTTTGAAAAATTCGCCGACATTGCCCATCGCCACGGCGCGCTGCTCATGGTCGACATGGCGCACATTGCCGGTCTGGTCGCAGGCGGGCAGCACCAAAGCCCCGTGCCCTATGCCGACATTGTCACCACCACGACTCACAAGACCCTGCGCGGCCCGCGCGGCGGCATGATTCTGTGCAAGGAGGAATTTGCCAAGAAAATGAACTCCGGCGTCTTCCCCGGCACGCAGGGCGGCCCGCTGATGCACGTCATCGCCGCCAAGGCGATCTGCTTCCGCGAGGCGATGCAGCCGTCCTTCCGCGATTACGCCGCCCAGACCGTGAAAAACGCCAAGGCGCTGGCCGACGCCCTGCTCGCGCGCGGCTTCGATCTCGTCTCCGGCGGCACGGATAATCACCTGATGCTCGCCGACCTGCGCCCGCTGCACATCACCGGCAAGGAGCTGCAGCGCCGCCTCGACGAGAACTACATCACGGCCAACAAAAACGCGATCCCGAACGACCCGGAGCGTCCCTTCGTCACCAGCGGCATCCGCATCGGCACGCCCGCCGTCACCACGCGCGGCCTTCGCGAGGCCGATATGCAGACCATCGCGCAGTGCATCTATGACACCGCCACCGATTTTGAGGGCACGCAGGAGCAGGTGCGCCGCACCGTCTGCGCCCTGACCGCAAAATACCCGATCTACGCATGACGCGCTGCCTTTGACGCTTCCGGACTTTCTTGACGGTCTGATACTGATTCTTGATTAAAATATTGAATCAAGAATCCCGTGTGCTGCGCACACTTGCATCGTGCGCATGCACGCTGCACCGTCTCATGCAGGATCTGACGCGCCGTTGGCGCTATAAAAGCTCTTCAAGCTTTTTAACAGATTCTAGTATGAAAAATCCCGCCGCTTACGCGACGGGATTTTGCTTTATCAAGCGGGTACGAAAAAGATATTTCTGGCTGCCGGCTTCTTATCCGCCGAAAAACCGCTGTCGGTTATACTAGGGAACCTCTGATTAAATCGGCTGCGGCGCTCAGCGGGTCTTTTGTCCCGGCTTATCGGTTTGAAAATCTTGAAATACACAAAGTATTCCTGCGCTTTCCAAACCTTAATTTGGAAAGCGTTGAATTTTGTGATTGGCATTTTCACTGCATCCAGTTCAGCAATAAATTCATCGCTAAACAGATCTACGGATTTGTTCTCGTCCACAATATTTTCAATGCCAGTGCAGGCGATTGCGTTACGCGCCATCTCCTCAACCACATGATTCATAATTTCGGCATCCGGAGCATCGCCCTTGGTTTGCTTGTAAATAATGGAGCGGATAGCCAGATAGGACTGCGCTTTAGCCGTTTCCATATCGGTTAATTCACCGGATGGGAAATAAATCGTGTATGCGCTCTTCAGCCTACGGGAGAGACCCATAAAACGAGTTTCCATCTCTTTGCTACTCTGCACATATTCCGCAGCCATATTCAGACAGATCAATCGTTCTAATGGCTCACCGGCATAGAATTTGGTGTCATTGTATCCAATGAGTAATTCATCTATCATGGCCAGATAATTACGGAAAATGCCCAGCGTAATATTCAGTTCATCAACCGGGCTTTCCTGTGGGCTACCGTATTTTTTGACCGCCTCCAACATATCGTTTTTGATACCAATATGGTCAACTACAAGGCCCTTATCCTTACCATCAAACACACGATTTACACGAGAGATGGTCTGTATGAGTGTATGCTTCTGCAACGGTTTATCGATATACATAACAGCAAGGGACGGCACATCAAAGCCAGTGATCCACATATCAACAACCACGGCAATTTTGAAATTGGCGTTATGAATGTATAGTCCACGCAGACGCCTCCTTTACTGCAAATATTGGATTGCCAGAGCAATCAAAGACAGACAACGATTGAAAAAATAATCGTAATAGCGGACATCCGCGATTTCCACCTTGTCGGTTTCGTGATGCCGGATTCTAAATCCATTCCCCATGTCTGTGAGTGCTTTGAACTCGTTCGTAAACAATGTATCATACGGCGCTCGATTATTAGCCATGTCTGCGATGATTTTATTTGCAGAATCACGCTTATTCATGGTAGTGTAGTAGGTCTTAAGTCGCTCATACGCATCCCAAAGTTTCTCCACAGCATTTCGGATATCTGCAGGATGCGGACTTCTATGGAGAAGAAGTGCCTCCTGCAGCAGTTCACGGGTTCCCGTTTCGCCAACTGCCGCAATGGTGGATTCGACTGCCGGCGTGAGGGGACTGTTTTCAATGATGCGTTCCACTTGCAAATCGGTGTTCAATTCGTACAACAGACCGGTCTTACGGAAAATGTCGTTGATTTCATCACGGAATTGAACACACACATTTTGACTGTTCTTACAGGTCAAATGATGATGCCCCCAATAGCTGTGAAAACTGCCGACAACCACATCATGGACATTCTCTGCGAAAAATTCAATAAGATCAAGTAATGCATATTGGTCATACTCAGGCTGGCTGTCGCCTTCAAAAACGTTGTGGTGGATAGCCGGAATAGCAATACGACCTGAATCGTCACGATAGAGTGTAGGAATCTCATATCGTAGATCCAAACGGAACTGCTCATAGTCGAGGCCACAGCAACCTTGTCCGTCCGGGCACTGTGCAGGATACTTCCACGCAAGGTTGTTGTAGTATTTCTCGCAGCAATGGAACAGCAAAGCATACTTTTCTATGGATATATCGTAGGTTTTTGCGACTGGTCTTCGCATACCATGACGCTCAGTGTAATATGCCATACGCCCTCCTTTTAGGCAGATGCCTCTTCTATAGATCCTTTGATTAAAATCGGACAAATATCTTTTATCTGATTCTTCAATTGTTCATTGATTTCTCTGCGTAACATATAGGCAATATAAATATTTGCAACAGAACGCTGCTTGTCGAGATCTGGAAGCGGAATTTGAATCTCATAAAATCTATCCATGTCCAAATTCGCCCGGACACTAGGGAACCTCTGATTCAATCGCAAGAGCGGTCAGCGAGGGATTCTGTTCCAAACCGATCAGTTGTGGAAAAAGGCCCGCTGAGCGCCGCAGCCGATTTTTTCAGAGGTTCCTTAAATATTTCGGGAAATTACAGTAACTCTCGTGATGATATCTCTCAGTCTGTCACCGTGAATCGTATATTCAAGAACCGCGTCAGGAGAACTGCATATTCTCTCATGTGTTCCGTCGATTCGCGCAATACAATACCCGCTGTCAACAAAGCACACGCCGTATACATCCCCGTTCCAGAGAAACACGGGTTCACCGCCCCGAATGACACACTCCTTAAATTCCGAGATTGTCTTAAAACGGTTATCTTCCTCGCTGTTGTACATGAATTTACCTCCGTATCGTTTGAACTCCGGAACTCCATCGGGATACTCATCAGGCCAGTAGCTGCAAAAAACGTGGGCGTTGAGGAAACCAATCCTTGACGACCACATTTTGTCGTTACAGGAGAAAGTGCTGGAACTGGAGCAGGAGATAGATGAGATTACAATGGAAAGAATTTTCAATATGTTACAGGGGCGTTAATTGTTAGGATGTGCAATACACATTCCTCTTTTATGAGCGCTGTAATTTTCAGAGCAAACCATCTGCGTTCAGTTTGGTTCTGATTTGATTTAAGAAAGGTTGCATTCTTCGATACGCAATTTTGGACAGAACTAAATGATAATCTATTTCCTTTTTTAATTCTGCATGTAGATGAATCGCGTTACGAACTTCGTAAATCCTAATTAATTCGGCGCAGAAAGGAGGCATACCTGCAATCTGTTTGACATCTGGCAAAATATCCGCAGTAGGGTCATTTTGTTCAGGAATCTCTGTTAAGATACCGAGTTGGAACGCTGCAATACATTTTTCATCAAACCGAACTTTAGCAATATCTCGTTTTTGTGAAGTTTCGAAATAAGGAATAATTGTTTTGCCGTCATGAAAAAGTAGTCCATTAATAGCAGATAATTGACTGGTTGGAATGGAAAATGGTTTGTTAACTTTTTGGGTAAGTAGATTTTGAACAATACGAGTATTTTTGTAGTACTGGTCAAAAAGCACATAATGAATCGTCGCTTCAAAAATAGACGCATACATTAGCACCTGCATTTTCACTTCGGCAAGTAACAACTCGTCTTTAGCAGCAAGGCCCTCAAACATTTTGTATATAAATCGCGCATTTTTAAATTCGGAGATTAATCTTTCCTTGAGTGCGCTGTCTTTCACAAAATCAAATGCATTCTCGTACCAGGTTTCATCTGGCAAATCGCGCATGCAATATGCTAAAATGGAGTCTCTAATTTCTTTTCCAAATGGCATACAAATCATCTCCAATAAAAAGCAGGCTCAACAAGAGTCTGCTTAGATTGTCTATGGGGTACGAAAAAGATGGATTTACGTTTTTGATAGATGGATTCGAACCTTTGTAATGTTTCGCAAAGGCTCACATTCGAATGTATTAAGCTGAGCTACTCCTGCTGTATTCCAAAAGTCCACTTTCTTGCTTATATACGGGTAGTATTTTGAGCATCTTTAAGTGATTGATATTGCTTATTCAAGTCACTTATTAAGGATTTAATCGTGCTAATGTCTGTGTCATTTAATTCTTGATCATGCTGAATCACAAAGTGGATATCAAGAAACTTGAATATACTAATGAACATCTCGTTCCATGGAATATTTGGCACATCTTTTTCGCTTATATATTTTTCAAACTGATTGGAGCTATGATGTGTAATATGCTTTTTTGGCGTGATGCTAGTCGAGTATCCAAGAATATCATAGTCGGTATAGAAATGAGTAGCCGGAATACCTGCCTGTAAAATGCGGAGCATCAGCACCTCATAAATATCTAAAAACTTCCTTTGCTTTTCAACATCTTTCAATGAATGAATATCAAAAAACTGATAACGTCTTACTCCATAGGTGGCGTCATTTAATTCTTCCTGGTTTAAAAAGTATTGTCTAATAGTTTGGTAATGATCTGTTTCTTTAATTCTGTTTAGAAGCTCGATTGAGAGAAATTCTTCAAACATATGGACGGGTATCGGTTCAGTCATCGCATCAAAAGGTATATGACTTTCCACCTCCGGATCAGATAATGCTAAGGACAAGGGATCTAATGCTATGTCCATAATAAGAATCATACCAATAGCATGTTTCATCAATTCTACGAACAGATCCGTCCTATCTTTTTCTGCATCTTTATTTGTCCCTATCCATCCATAATACGCATAAAAGGAGTCAAAGCCTTGTTTGTGAATGTATTTGTTTGCTTTTTTCAGTAATTCGTCATAGCGCGTGAAAAACTCGGGGATTCTTTCTCTTATTTCTGAATATGCCGCATTGTTTTTTTCGAGCAGGCCTTTAACTGCCTTATCCATCGGGAACCACGCTTTTGCTTTCCATTCTTTTAATCGATCTTCATCGTCAGACAACAAGAGCATGCTATTCATTATTTCCACAGATTGCCTTAAGGAATAGAACGCACAGTCAAAGTAACCGTCCTCATACAAGAAGAGGGCATGTTTTATTAATTCTATGGACTCCGTCATAAATCCATTGCAGAACATATTCTGCAAAATGCCAGTTGTCGGGAATAGAGCGCGAATCGTTTGCAGTAAGGACTCATGTTCTGGAAGCACAACCGCTTTTAAAAGTTGATGATCTTGCTCTAAAAGCATCTTCTCGAATTCTGCTGTATTCATATTCTGCGGCCTCAATTATTGTGTTTTTAAAGATGATAACCACTCGTAAAAATTGTCAATAGGTCCCACAGCATCCTGCGACTGCGGAGAGATAGGCACATTTCTACTTACTACTTCAATTCCCTCCAAAAGAATTAGATTCGCGATGTAAGCATCTATTTCTGGACCGTTTTCGGTTCGTCTCGCAATGCCAGAAGTTTTCTCATAAGCTAATCTAAAACGGCCTTTAAAAATGGTGCCAGAGGTTACTTCGTTGTCCAATATCCAGTCTGCCGCTCTATGAGCAGCAAAACAATCAGCATACCACTCTTTTATAGAAACATCTGGTTCTTTTCCAAGCACAAAAAGGTTGTTTAGAAACAGGGCCGTTCCAGGTTGGAATCCAAAGGCAATGGGGAGCGCATCAGTCAGCATGTACGATCCAAATTTACCATCAAAGCGCACCTGAAGGACCGCTTCTTGATTCTTGTAAATGGCAGGTAACTTAATAAACCGACTGAATAATTCGGCGCCATCAATATGCGCTTTGACTTTCGAGTTATCCGAGCCCGCAGCTTCTTCCCGACTAATCTCATTATTAAGGCTCTGCAGAACCTTCACCTCTAATTCTTCGGCAGTAGCAAAAAAATCGCATGTGATTGAAGAATCCTTGATTTCTTCTTTGAATTCTTTCAATCTTTCTGCAGAGTCACCCGTATCAAAATCGCCTTCATGAAAAACGGCTTTCTTCCCATCTATCAAAAAGGCCAAAATTGGCATTCCAATGTGCTTCGCATAATTAAACTCGAGTTGAGTATAAGACATTTGACTTTCTTTATCTATACTTCCATATCGCATCCCAATAGCACAGACATATATCTGGCAAGTTTTTAACTCTTCTAAGCATTTTTCAAGCGAAGGAATTGAAGCGGCACCGAAGCGTTCCATACCGACAGCTTTGCAATTAGCCCTATCAATAGCGCTTCTTATTGCTTCTCGGTATGGAAGCATATTAGTTAATGTTGAGGATACAAAAACCTTGTTGATAGGCAAGGGTGGTGAAACAGAAGACTTCTTTTTGGTTTGCGTGGACATAAAACAACACTCCTTTTTAAGAATACAAACTGTGCAGGTCAACCATGCATACACTGCTTTTTGATTTAATAGTTCTCGCTAAAGTATTTCAGTACTTCGTATTTAAACTTGGTATCATTCCACATTTCAAAGTCGCAGGCGATAAAGGGATGGGCCATCGTTCCGCCACCTTTTCCTTGTTTTGAGGTGATACCAATCGCATTTGTCAGGTCGATCCACTTCTTTGGCGTCAGGATAAACTGCGGAGTCTTGGCATCAGCCACAAGTTTTTGAAATGCAGATTCAATGAAATCCGGATTATTCTTCCGCTCCCATTCTGCCAGAAATTCCACAGTATTACGGCTTCGTAGCCAGCTTTGAATTAAGTAGCTCGGATTTTCGGCATCAAATCTGCGCGCAATTTCAGTCAAGGAAATATAATCATCGGATGGATGAAGATATTTGGCTACTGTTTCTTCGAGGTAGGCGTTCATCTTTGGCTCATAGATCGGCGCTTCATCCTTTAATATCAACTCAAAGATAACATCCAAATACCGGTTCCAATCCGCTGCTCTGATTGGGGACAACTTATTCACACGCACTAAAAACTTCTCTCTGGTTAGCGCATATGCCCATTCCAGTTCTTCTTTTGTCGCTCTTGGCATCTGTTTTCACCACTTTCGCTTGGTTGGGATTCCGGCAGTTTTCACCTTTCAAAAAGTACACTTCACAGTATTCTTTAAAATCGATGATACCTTTCGTGTACTTTCCATTGTTTAAGAGCTTATTCAGCACATCTCTGCTCCATTGTGTTTTTCCAGAGGGAGAAGGAATCTCTTGGTTGAATAAATAGCACTGAATAGCTTCCAAGCTGTTTCCAGCTCTGTAGAGCCCAAAAACAGTTCTGACAACTTCCGCCTCCTCTGGCACAATTTCAACAATCCCTTGCTTGTCCCTTCTGTAACCGTAGCAGATCCTTCCGAAAAGTCTTGATTCGACTAATGACAATTTCATAATTTGGATTCCTTTCTAATTATACTGATTTCGACGTGCGTTTTCAATATAAAACACAAATATTAGTGGAATTAGTGCAAATTCAAAACCTCTATATTAGTGCTTTATATTCTCCGCTGACTGTTTGGTATTTGCTTTTAGTATGGAAAATGGAGCGGATCTCCTTGAAAATCCGCTCCAAAACAGCATTTGTTATATTATTTGTGGGATAAAAAGAGACAAACAGGCTTGTTTCAGCTTGTTTGTCTCTTATGTCAAGCGGGTACGAAAAAGATGGATTTGCGTTTTTGATAGATGGATTCGAACTCTCAGAAAACGAGCCATGTTCAATGCATTGGGGAACTCATAACTTGAAAGCCTATTTTTTCAAATCTATTTTTCTGAAGTTCGAAATTTCCCTTGATTTTCGAGCTATCCAATAAAATGGTCAGATTTCTCCTCGCCCGTGAACACCCTACATAGAATAATTTGTATGCACTCAGAATACTATATGCCGTATTACTTTTTAGGCAATCTTTTGCTTTTGTAACCCCCGGCTTTGAAAAGTAGCTTTTATAAGCTGCTCCATAAATAAATTGAAAATACGGATCATCATTAAATCTATCAAATACTGTGTGCAGTTTTTCCCTAATCACCTCTTCGTTTGCCACATAAGTTTCCTTGTTTAGCTCACTTCCTTTAATACCTATACACTGCTGGATATTGTCCACTTCAGCCGCAAAATCATAGAAGAATTGGTTAAGCGTTTTGGCGGAAATCGGTATCTGTCCCCACATTTCAAAAAAACGATACATTGCGACACACGGATTACTTGAGCTATCTTCGGCGACAAAGACAACACTGTCATGGCTTTCTCCTTTTACGCCATGCTGAGTTGAAACTTTCGGATTGCATAAATAGTCCGCAACACGAACCACCTCGATTACGGGGACAAGTTCTGCTAGTTTATAGTCATCGTCATCAACAATGCCACCCAAATATGCTTCATTTAGTAGGTGCGCATCTGCAAGGCCTCTAATTAGGTCAGCTATAGTTTTGTTTTCGCTTTCAGCAATATTAAAAACTCGCTTTATGCTATTAAAGACCGTTTCTTTATCATTGTGTGTTTTAATATTCCAGCTATCTTTGCTGAAAACGGATTTATTTCCCTTCAAAATTTGAATAACACTTCCGTACTGCTGCGCTTTATAGAGCCTTAACAACTCAACAACACAGAACAACACTTTTAAGAGGGCGTCAGGATTATCTTCATAATGTGTTGTTAGTACATCCACCGCAGACACTGCTTTACCAAAAGAGTATTTCTCCATTTTATCGAATGCGTTATACAAATCAATTGCGTCAATATCAGAAAAACGTTCTCTGTTAAAGAGATATAGGATCAGCGTGTCAGGATCTGCCTTTCGAAGGCTCTCAATTTCCGCTTGTATAGAATGGCTGATAATAATCCTCGGAGCAAAATCTGATTCAGTACCTCTCATTTTCTCTGAGCAGCTTTGAACGAACGCTGGATCATTGTAGATATTATTCAAAATGTCCACAATGCTTTTTGCTGAACGGTAATTTATTGTCAATGTCTTTGTCGTGTCAAATAGCTCAAAGTATTCTTCAAAAGATCCATCATAGTTTTTATATATCTGCTGCATTCGATCGCCAAATAAGAACAGCTTGGTTTTTGTATTATGTACACTTTCAAAAAATATCTTCAGAACATCACTCATTGTATCCTGATACTCATCGATAAAAATAAACTGATATTTACTAATCATTTTTTTCTTGATAACAGGGTAACGATCGAAAATTGCTTTTGAAAAGCTTATTAGATCATCATGAGACAATCCTCCGTAGTATAAAGAGCTAAATGGAGATTCGTTATATGAGAGAATCTTGATGCCGTTTCTAACCATATCATAATCTAACTTCCCGTACCTCTCAATATAACGCGCATTGCTCTCAGCTATATTTTCTTTTTGACTTTTATTATCTATCCGTTCAGATATTTGTGCACCATAGATTTCAAAGTACAATTCCAATATGTCTTGGTGGGCAAAATAAGGTTTCAGAAAAAAGTGCAGAAAAGAGTGAATTGTATCAATGAACACATTTTTAGAGAGAACACCCTTTGATAATTCATCTGCTGCACGGTTCGTGTATGTGATGCAGAGAATATTGTCTTTTGGATTATCTATGATACACCTTTGCACCATCGACTTTATTTCTGTCGTCTTCCCGCTGCCTGCCGGCGCATTTATTAAATAACAGTTATTCAATTTGCTAGCCACATCAAGCCCTCCTCTATATAGTTGGGAAGCATAGCGTCGACAAGCTTGTTGAGAATAACTGAGTACATAAAGTCTGTTTTGTTTTTGCTTGTATGCTGTACGATCGTCCGAATACTGGATGAATCTGCTTTTTGTGGAATCACAAACCTTAGTTTGTCGTTTTCGCGTAGACTAGTCCATTCTTTTTTTGTTTTCGTATCCAGGACTGAAACATTATATCGTTTAGCAAGCATTGCTTCTTCCAGCGTCCGAGCATAACCGTCGGTCTGCCCCTGGAATTCCATGCAAATATTATTACTCACTATACATCCTGAACTGTTCTTCCAAGAATAAAGTGCCTCTACCGTGGGTGCAGCGTCACTAAGTGCCCCTGTTGCAAATTTATTTATTGTAACATTTGTGGATGACGATTGACGCACATCAGCTTCTGTTTCAGCTTCCGCTTTATAATCCAAATCTGTGATAATAAGAGATTTGACATTCAGATATTCAAGTATTGGCTTATATTTTATTGCATATGCACCACCGACTTGCACAAAGGAGATGTACTGGTTTCTTAGTGTTTCAAACCGCTCCGAAAGCAATACATTTTTTATAAGCATTCTTTCCGTGTCGCCTTCGTACAGTATTACTTTATCAGCAAAGATTATATCCGGAAAATTAATGGCATAAAAGCCGTCATAAAATTCAATCAAATCTTTTAATTCTTCGTTTGGCTTAATTACTTCATCTATAAACTTGTGTAAGTCATAAAGGCAGCATTCAAATGGTCTAACTTGTCTAAGAACTCGAAGTTGAGAAATACGACTATTCCTGACGACTTCATGCGAATGTGTTGTTACGAAACCTTGCATCGCACTCTCTTTGCTGTAATAGGCGAACAGGTATTGCGAAAAAACATTTTGCATCTGTGGATGCATATGAGCCTCAGGTTCCTCAATGACAAAGAAGTTTACGAGCAGAGGATCAATGGTCTTCCGGTACTTTTCCAACTGAAGGTGAATAAAAATAAGGTTGCTATATCCTAAGCCCTGAGAAGATTCTCTCAGGAAAAAGTTATCCACTTGATATTTTGCGCTTGTTATGCTTTTGAGCAGAGATTGGACGGCTTCATCTGTTACCACCATATCGATGGTAATGTTACCAGCTTGCCCACCATTGGTTTTAGATATTTGTTCTATAGTTTTTCCCAGCGTTTCAACAGATGCTTTACGAACCTCTTGCTGAATTTGCTCGTCTTCGATCAATTGCTTAATCTTATCCGGCAAAGACTGAATTAGTGTCTTCCAGTTATCTTCTTGGCTTGCTATATCTATCATGTTTTTGCTCAGTATTTTAGCCCTGTCTGAGTTCCCATCATCCAGTGTTCTACCAGCCATAATATTCTGATAATTGAAAAGAGCCCTAAACGATGCCATATCCATAGGGACTATATTGCTATGGGTCTTATCAGAGAAATAGGCAGCATCCTTACAGCTACCCGTATACATTTGGATCAGCTTTTCCTTAATAATACGAATCCCTTCGGCGTTCTTATCATCATCTCCAACCAATTTATCGAAACGATTATGTAGCTTTTCATATTCTGAATCCAAGGATTTTCTCAGCAAATCCTTATCTAGTTCAAATCGGTAAATGAAATAAAAGCTGCTGTTATTCGGATCAAGCTCCATGATGTAGTCAGCAAAGTTCCGAATGTCATCGCTGGCAGGATTATAATCTACTTGAACCATAACTTCTATCGGGGCAAGCCGCATTTCGTTTTCTGGATTTTCAGAGGGCATTATTGTTCCAAGGATATTTTCAATCAAATCTTCTTTTTCATTTCCTTGGTTAAATTGAGTTTGCAAATAAGGAAATACTGCAGTACACCATTCTTGAGATTCATATACGGGGAAGTCATCACAGCACAACCCTCCTTTAGCATTAAAGACATAATTAAAAAGCTCTACAATGGATGTCTTCCCGCTATTGTTCGCCCCAGCAATAACGGTAATATCATCTTCCATATTTATTGTTGCTTTCAAAATCTTTCGAAACCCAGATATCTGAATGGTTTTAATTTTCATTTATATTCCCTCCACACAGCAGATTTACAGAATTTTATGACTTCAGATGTTTTGATGCCCTACCGGCCTCAATTTGTTGAATCGTACTGCCTTTTATCATGGTACCCAACTCAGCCTTCACTTTTGATATGGTATTTTAACTACACACGTCTCTATCCAAATATCGGTTCCAATCCGCTGCTCTGGTGGGAGACAGCCTATTTGCATGCACTAAAGAACTTCTCTCTGGTCAGGGCGTATGCCCATTCCAGTTCTTCTTTGGTTGCTCTTAGCATCCGAATTCACTACTTTCGCTTAGTTGGAGTTCCGACAGTTTTCACCTTTCAAGAAGTGCACGTTGCAGTATTCTTCGAATGTGATAATACCCTCTGTGTACTTTCCCTTGTTCAGAAGATTATTCAGAACATCTCTGCTCCAACGCGCACTCCCAGCGAGAAAAGGGATTCCGTGCTTGAAAAAATAACCCTGAATAGCTTCCAAACTGTTGCCGACTCCTTAAAGTATAAAAATAGTTCTGACAGTTCCCGCTTTCCCTGGTACAATTTCAACAATTCTCTGCTTGTCTCTCATTAACCATTATAGATCATCCGACAAGTCTCGATTCGACTAATAGCAATTTCATAATTTTGCTTCTTTTTCTAATTATACTGATTTCAACGTGTGTTTTCAATGTAAAACACAAACATTAGATGGACGCGCATGGGATGGACGCCGGTCTTCATCACAACGAAATCGCCTTTTGGCAAGGACTTCAACTCATCGGGCGTGAGGAGCGGCCGCTCCATCATCTGCAGGGATTCAGATGGGTCGTTCTTACTTCTGGATACCGAGCCGGACATAACGGTGCGGCTTCCAAGCGCTTTAGACAGTGTATCAGCAGAGGAACTGTTTGGTGCAAAGCCACCGAACAGCGTGATCTGCGTATTGTCAACGATGATTTCGCCACCCTCCTTGCCATAATTCTTTTCGAGTTGTGCGAAGGACTGGATGATTGGGACGATCTGCAAGCGTCGGGATCGGGATGCGCTGAACATCATCTCCGCAGATTCGATTTTCGGCAGCGTTCCAAACTCGTCACAGAAGAACACACATCGGTTTTTGAGCTGCCCGCCGTTTTCATCTGCCACAGCCAAGATTTCACGGTAGAGCTGCTGGATGATCAGGGAGATCATGAAGAAGGTGTTGGGGTTTTCCTCCGGCATGATGATAAATATGGCAGATTTCTCGCAGCAGAACTTCTCAGCGTCGATTTCTGTATCAAAACAGAGAAGTTGCTCCAACTCGGAATCCAAGAAGGAATTGAGTCGGGACAGCGCAGTAGACATGACGGATGCCATGCTCTGTTCAGCGGTATTCAGTGCGGCTCCGGCGAACCACTTGGCTTTGTGATCGTTGGGGAGCATCTCCATGAGCTGCTGAAACTGATTCTTGCCCTTTTTGCCCGATGGAGCCAATAGTTCTTGGATAATTTTGAACACAGACACGATGTGCCGTTCCTCCGGCTTGCAAAACTCTGCCACAAGCAGGATCGTCGCAGTCAGAAGTCCTTCGGCGGCATCGTAGAAGTAGGCGTTCTGTCCGAAGCTTGCCGCATCCATGCCGGATAGGATGATGGTCTTTGAGATAATCTTCGCATACTTTTCTGCCTTCGCCTTATACACAAGCATATCGGGATTCGATTGATACAGATCCATATACTTGTTGACTAGGTGCAAGAGGTTGTTGCCGTTGGAACGAGTTGGGTTACGCAGGTCAATTACGGATACATGGTAGCCATAAGCCTTTGCGATATTGCCGTAGTTGCGCATGACGTCGCCCTTCGTGTCCGTGGAGACGTCCTTGCACAGCGTGAAGTGGTGGAGATTGAAGGTCAGATTGATGAGATCCTTCACTTCCTTGCTGTCCAGCTTGGAAATGCCAATGAGGAATTGGTCGTATTCGAGGGTATCAAAGCTCCCCATCCTCCTGGCAAGGTAGTTCAGCTCGTCCAGATTGGCGAAGCGGTCTTTCAGCATAGAGAATTCCTCCGGCCAGTAGACCTCTGTCACAAAGGCTGACTGCGGTGCATCCTTTCCCTCAATGGCGTGGATCTCAGCCAGTTTTGCGTACAGCGCGTTTTCGCTGATGGGAAACTGAACGTCGATCTCGTGATCGGCATTCTTAATTCTGATTTTGATCATTTCTGAGTATTCCTTTCCTTATATTGAATTGCTCCAAGCCCAAATCTGCGGATCGCCATTGCGTTGCAGATCAGAGCGAACATCTTAGGGGCTACAAGCTCGGTATCTGCGAGGTCGCTGATGGTGATATGCTTCGTGCCGAGGTAGAGATCCTTGGCACAGCAGAGAAGGGTATACCTGTTCTCGCTGCTGTCTTTTGGTTTGAAGCATCCGAACTTGATCTCGTTGCGTTCCACGAAGTTTCTGATCTGCATCCAGAGCTTGTGCTCGGCGGTCAGAAGGTAGACCGCAGACATCAAGGCGAAATTCTTCTTGTCGAGCTTGCGGATTGCCTCAGCAAAGGCCAGTCTGTGCTTTTCGTTTCTGAAGTTCATATGGAGTTCCTCGCTTTCATTGATGAATTGATTGAGCCGTCTGCGAAAGGCGGCGTTGCGGATGTCCTTCATTGTCTCAGCCATGACCTCGGCTCGACTTGCTGCTCCGGCAGTGATCCGTTCCTCAATGCATGGGCATTGGCTGACTGTGCATTTTCTTTTTCTGTTGTAGTAGAGGCACAGGCGGCAGTCACACATCTCTGCCGTGTATTCAAAATCGGGTTGAACTCTCAGCCCGCTCCCTCTTGGTCGGAATCTCGGAACGGCAGTCATCATCCGTTCCATTGCTCTTTGCTGGGGTGAATCTGAAAAGATCATCGTCTTACTCCTTGTCTGTGAAATAAAAAAAGAGCCAACCGTTTCTTTTCAAAACGATTGGCTCCGAGGGCAACAAAAATCGGCAGGTAGTGCCTGTTACTATCTGCCGTCCTTGTTCTGTATTCAGTTATTACTTGGGTTCGTATCTATCTTCAAAGGGGAAAAGCTGTTTTTTCATCTACGAATTTGAAACTTCGAAAAACGGCCTTTGGGCAGCAAAAAAGCCCGATAAAATCGGGCTTTTCGCGGGGTACATCTTTTTCGTACCCTCTTGATGGTGCGGGCATGGGGACTCGAACCCCAACGCATTGCTGCACGAGAACCTAAATCTCGCATGTCTGCCAATTCCATCATGCCCGCAGATATTCAGGTTGCAGCAAAACAGGCAGCCGAAAAGAAGCTCCGGCCTTCCGTTTTCGGCTGATTCCGGCTTTGCGCTCTCCGTTATCATCCTGCAACCTGTATTTTATCATTCCGCCCGGCGGCTGTCAAGTCTTCCGGTCCCGGGCATCGGACGGGTCAGTGCCCGTCCGCCGTCCGCTCAAATTTCAGTCCGACCTGCGCCAGCTCGCGGTTATAGGCGTCGACGACCGTCGGATTGATCTGCTCAAGGCGTTCATACTGCCGCGCGATATGGTCGCGCCGGTGGAGCACCGCGTCAAACCACCGCGCCGTCCACATGACCGGCAGCAGCACCGGGAAGCGCTCGAGCATCGGATAGCGCTTTTTCATGCTCGAATAGGGCAAAAACACGAGCCGCCGCAGGGACCTCTGCTTGGCGGCATGGATGTCGGCCGTCTTGGCGCTCTGCCGTGCCGCGTTGGCCGCGTCAAAGGCCTCGCGGATGCCGAACGCCCCGCTCACGAGGATACGCTCCGTGATCGTCCGCGTCAGCTCCGTCTCCTGCCGACCGTCGAGCCAGACCGCGACAGTCGCCAGAATGTTCCGGTGGAAGGCCTCCAGCTCCAGCCTGCGCAGCTCCCGTTCCAGATAGGCGCGGTCCAGCTCCGGATAGGCGCGGCGGAACATCCACAGGTCAAGCATATGCCGCAGACCGATGCCGCCGTCGCGATAGTGCTTCGTCAGGTGCGTGAACACATAGAGATACTCGTCCTCGGGGCGCATGGCGTATTCGCACGCCGCGCGGCGCTCGGCCTTCTCCCACGGGTCGCGGAAATAGGCATAATAGTCGCTGTTATAAGACGGAATGAGCCGTCGGTGGAACTCGATGAGCATCCCGTTCCGGTCGCGCCACATCAGCTCGTGATCCGTCTGCATTCCCTCGGCGAACCCGGCCTCGCGCATCAGCGGCCGCAGGCGCTCATACTGCTCCTCGCGCACAAGAATGTCGATGTCGCTCATCAGCCGCAGCTCCGACGACGGATAAAGCCGCTTCAGGGACGAGCCCTTGAGCAGCATAAAATCCAGCCCGTGCTCGGTCAGGAGCGTCCGCACCTGCTCCAGACAGTAGAGCTGATTCTGGTCGAAGCACACCGCCTGCATCGCCCGGTCGGCGATCGGCAGGAGCATCTGCTCATCTGCGCCGCACTTGCTCAGCCCGACATAGAGCAGCGGCAGGATCTGGTGCCTCCTGCCCAGCCGCTCCATCGCGCCGTAATCGACCGGCTGCTCCAGCTGCCCCGCGCGCCCGGTCAGCGCCGCCCGGATCACGGTAAAGAGATTTTGATAGGTGCTCAACAAGATTTCCTCCCAAAAATGCCGCGAAGAATGCGTTTTTTCACGGCCAAAAGATTCTCCCGATAAAACAGAAGCTGCACGATCAGGCTCACCGCCGCGCACACGGCGAACGCGAGCGCCGCCTGCAGCAGCCACGAGAGCAGCGACCCGGTGAAGATCCGGATGTGCATTGCCGCGCCGATGCCGACTGCCGCCGTGAGCGCATCGGTCGCAAACAGCTTCAGATAATGCGTTTTCCTGACAAAAACGATGTTGCGCGAGAAATAGATCATCTCATAGACGACGAAGAACGCCGTGGCCGCGACCGTTCCGAAGGCCACGCCGATCAGGCCGAAGCGGAACACGCAGACGATCGAGAGCGACAGATTGGTGACCGCCTCGATCAGCGACGCCGCCTGCGTCTGCCGGTAATGCCCGGCCGCGCGGATGAGCGTATAGTTGCAGTTGCGGATGCTGCTGAGGAAATACGCCAGACAGACCAGCGCGGCAAAAAGCGGCGCCTCATAGTCTGCGTCGGTGATCTGCGCGGTGTAGACCTTGACGAAGGGCACGATCAGCAGCCCCGTGACCGTGAAGAGCAGCGTGCTCACTGTGTGGACGCACCAGTCATACAGCGTGTAAAACCGGCGCAGCTCCTGCCGTTCGCCGCGCGCGAGCATGTTGCCCAGCAGCGCCTGCACGCCCGTTGTGGCCGCCGTGATGAGCTGCTTGATGCAGTTCGTCACGAGCGTATAGACCGAATAGACCGACACGTTTTTCAGCGTGGAGAACACCGTCAGAACCATCACGTCGGTGTTTTCATAGATCATATAGGCGATGTGCTGGATGATCCCGCTCGATTTCTGCGGCACGACCGAACGGTCGACGGTCACGGTCAAATCAAGCTCATAGTGTTTTTTTACGTAAAGGTACAGGAGCAGCGGACGCAGCAGATAGATCAGCGAGGTCGCCAGCTTCACGAGCTGGATGGGCGCGCCGCTGACCATGAGCGCCACGCTGACCGCCGTGTTCACGAGCAGTGTGCTGCCGTTGACGAGCAGCTGTACGCTGGATTTCTGATCGGAGTTCAGCAGCAGCTGATAGGTGATGCCGATGAAATACTGCCCGAGCTGGGAAATGCCCATCGCCGCGATCAGCGTCGCCGTGAACCAGTAGTCGAACGTGTGATTGATGAGCGTCGGATAGATCGCCAGCAAAACCGCGATATAGCCTGTCAGAATGCAGCCGACCACCCGGAAAAAGCGCTTGGAATAGGCAAAGACCCTGCTGATCTGCGCCGTGTCGCGGTCGGCCAGCGGCTTATAATACGCCGAGGAGACGACCGCGCTGATGCCGAGATCGCAGATGTTGATGAAGGACAGAAACTGCGTGATCGAGCTGATGAGGCCGTTGACCTCCGAGCCGTAAAAATACAAAAAGCAGCGCGGCAGGATCAGGCCGGTGACGATCAGGATCACCTGATAGACCAGCGCCAGAATGGAGTTCCATTTTAAGCTTCTATACCTTGTGTTCATTCGGTTTCAGATTCCTCCGATTCTCTGCGGCATAGCGGCAGGCGATCCCGAGCATGAGCGTCACGAAGCAGCTGTTGAGCGTCGATTCGGTCAGCCCGTTCACCAGCAGCACGCACAGGGCAACAAAGACCATGCGCTGCTTGAGATCGTTCATGTTCAGATGCCGGATCGTGTAGAACAGCAGCGTTCCATAGAGCAGCAGCCCGATCACGCCGCTCTCCAGCAGGATCTCCAGAACGAAATTGTGCGCCTCGTAGTTAAAGCGGTACATGCCAAGCGAGTTGATATAGCGGATGCGCGCGCCGCGCCCGACGCCGATCAGCCAATAGCGCCCGATGTAGCGCTTGACGGTCTTCCAGATCGACATGCGGGAGGTCAGCGTGCCGTCCTTGCCGAGCAGCTCGGTAAAGCTCAGCCAGAATTTCGATTCCAGCAGCGTCTCCGAAAACAGGATCAAAATGGCATAGATCGCGAGGATCACCGCAATATAGACCCACTTGGGCGGCTTGAATTTCACGGCCAGCAGCAGCAGGATCGCCGCGACCGCCGTGACCACGACGCCCGTTCCGCTCGAGCCGACGATCACCGAGAGCAGGCACAGCCCCAACCCGACGGTGCTCGTCCAGCGGAGTTTTCCGTATCGCTCGATCGCCTGAAACAGGATGAAAAACGCGCCGGGGATCAGGAAAATGCTGAGTCCGTTCTTGCCGCTGATAAAAAACATCTCGTTCTCATCCCCGCTGCGCAGAAACAGTCCCGGCAGATTGATCAGCACGAGCGCAATGACCAGCACGGCCAGCGCCTGCAGGAGCTGCGAATAAAAGTCCGTTTGCAGCAGCAGGAAGAGGAAGACCGACATCAGCATCACGACCAGGATGCCGAGGCTGATGCCGCTGTGCACCGCCGTATTCACGAAAACAAGTCCCTGAAACAGTGTGAACAGCACGCTGTAAAGGTTGATCCGGATCTCCTCGGCCATATAGACCACCAGCGCGCCGGTCACGAGCATCGAAAAAAACTGCCATCCCTGGTAGACCGATGTGCCCATCGCGCTCCGGATGCCCTGGACGCTCAAAAACGGGAGGATCAGCACGATCCAGATGAGCACAAGGAGCTGTCTGTTTCTTTCACGGATTCGATTCAACTTTTTTCTCTCCTAAGCGCCCTTTTCAGCGCGGTTTTTCCCTGAAAAACGACGATCCCGGCCGCATAATAGAGCCGGGAGACGCCCAGCAGCTTGGCCTCGTCTCTGCGTCGAAGCCCCTTGGGCTTCGCGACTGCGTGAAATTCGCCGCATTTGTGCAGCGCCCAGATGCCGCTGTACGCCTCGAGGAAGACCCGGCAGCAGGCGGTATAGCCCCGGAAATTTTTGCGATAGGTCTCCGCGTTGGTGTTTTGGGTCAGGCCGTCGGCAATATAATTGCAACGATAAATGGCTTCATTGTACCAGCGCAGGCGGTAGCCCTCGCAGGCGATGCGATCCCAGACGACCGACTCGCGGATGAAATTCTCGCCCTCAAACTCCGGAAATGGGTAGCGCCGCATCAGCTCCGTGCGATAGGCCTCCGCCTTGTCGCCCAGCAGGCCGAAGCGCCTGCGCTCGGCGTTGCTCGCCTCCACATAGGGCGCACGCGGCGCGCCGCCGACCGGCTTTCCCTGCGTCTGCTTCAGCCCGGCCACGCCGGCAAGATCGTCGCGCCCGGCCACCTCGGCCGTCCATGCGGCAATGCGCTCGACGGCGCATGGCAGGAGGGAATCGTCGCTGTCCAGAATCAAAAACCATGCGCCGCGCGCCAGCTGCACGCCGCGGTTGACCGCGCGGTGCTTGCCGCCGTTGGGCTGTCTGCAATAGCGGATCGGGAAATCCGTGCACTGCGCCGCCCAGCCGCGCACGAGCTGCTCCGTCTCATCCTGCGAGCCGTCGTCAACGACGATCCACTCGAAATCAAAGCAGCTCTGCTCCCGCAGGGAACGGTACGCCTCGGGCAGGATATACGCGCGGTTATAGGTCGGCGTCATGATCGTCAGCATGGTTTTCTCCTCTTTATCTCCGCTTGAACACCCAGCGCATACAGGCGCCGAAGCCCTCGAATTTGGTCTTTGCCACGGCCGTCGCGAGAACGGCCGCCGGCCTTCTCGGCAGGAAGCGCGCCATTTTGCGCTTCAGCTCCAGCGCATATTGCTGCGCCTCGTTATGCCAGCTTGCGCAATAGTGGTGGATCGAGCGCGTCTCGTCCGTGATATGCAGCGCGCCGGTGTCGTAGTCCATGGGGCAGAAATACGCCGCCGGATAGACCGTCACCCCGGCCGCGCGCAGCAGCGCGCCGTCCCTTTGCAGGCCGTGCCGCTCGAGCGCCTCGGTCGTGTAGTCCACGACGGTCTTGCCGTCCGGCGTGCCGTCGGGCAGCAGATAATGCCGCGCGCGGTAGCCCTCGAGCATCTCGCGGTAAAATTCCATTCCCGGCTCTGCCGCAAGCCCGAGGCCGGGCGCGATCAAGAGCCTGTCTCCGTACTCGCGCCCCATAAACGCGCCGCGCGCGAGCAGGTCGTCCAGCGGACGGATCAGCTCGACATCCGTGTCGAAATAAAGCCCGCCGTGTTCATATAAGATCTGAAACCGCGCGTAATCGCTCACGAACGCCCATTTTTTTGCCTGATAGGCCTCGCGCGTATAGGCGCAGGCGTTGACGTCAAAATTCGACTCGTTCCACTCGATGATCTCGCAGTCCGGGCAGAATTTTTTCCAGCTCGCGATGCAGCGCAGCGCAAGCTCCGGCAGCGGATTTCCGCCGAACCAGCAGTAGTGTATTGTTTTAGGAATCATGCTCCCGCCTCCGTTCCCGGTAGAGCCGCGCGCCCCGGCGCATCTGCCGGATCGCCTCGCCGGTCGAAAGCTCGTTCCGGTAAAGCGCCCGCTTGCGCAGGGCAAATTGCAGGATCAGAAGCGCCGTGAACGGCGTTTCCATTGCGGCGAAGGCCGCGCCCTTGCCGCGGAAAAACCGCGCGTCGTGCCCGTTGAGCCACGTTGAGTCGCCCATGTGCAGGTCGGCGACCGTCTCCGGCACGAAGCAAAGGCGCAGTCCCGCGCGCAGGCAGTGCGCCAGCAGCGCGTTCTCCTCGCCCATCAGGAACTCCGTCCCCGCGCCGATCCGCTCGTCGAAGCGCAGGCCGCGTGCGGTCAGTGCCGTCCGACGGAACGCCAGCTCGACCGAGGCCGCCCGCATCGAGCCGAAAAAGTGCAGTCTCCGCTCCGTCTCGGGGTAGGTCTTAAAGGGCTTTTCGATCCCCTCCACGCGGAAGCGGATCAGCTCGGCGTCGAGCCGTCCGAATGCGGCTTGAACCGTCTCGGCATAGCCGGGACGGTAGATCATATCGTCGTCGGCCAGCATACAAAGCTCGGCCGTCGCGTGCGCCAGCGCCATGTTGCGGCTCCGGCTCAGGCCGCGCTCGCGCGTGTCGATCCAAACGACGCGGTGCCCCCGATGCTCGAGGATCGTCTCGCCCTCGCGGTCGCACTGGTTGACGACCACGGCGTCGCTCTGCACCTGCATCCGCTCGAGCAGCGCATGATCGTCTTGGTGCATCGTGGAGATCAAAAGCTCAAGCGTCATTTGGCCACCTCTCGCACCGCCTCGACAAGCGCGCCGTAGGTCTTGGCGCGGTCGAATTGCTCCTCGGCCAGTCGGCGGCTGTTTTTGCCCAGCTCGCGGCGCAGCGCCGCGTCCGAGGCGAGCGCGCGGATGCACGCAGCCAGCGCCTCGGTGTCCCCGGGCGCGCAGCTCATGCCCGCGTGATAGGCTTCCAGCAGCTCGCCGAATTCCGGCAGCTTCTGCACGTTGATGACGGGCAGTCCGGCGGCGAGATAGTCTGCGTGCTTGTTGATGATGCTCTGCGCCGCGTTACCGACCAAAACATTCAGCCCGATGTCGCAGCGCACGAGCTTTTTCACCATTTCCGTATAGGGCAGGCGCCCGGTGAAGCGCACTGGCAGGTCTTTTTCTGCGGCGTAGCGCTCGAATTTCTCGCGCAGGGGGCCGTCGCCCATCACGAGCAGCTCCGTTTCGTCGAAGCCCTGCTCGCGCAGCAGCGCCATGGCATCCATCACGCCGCAGAGGTCATAGCTGTGCCCCAGCATCCCGATGTAGGCCATGGTAACGGGGCGCAGCCTGCCCGTCAGCTCCGGCGCGCCAGCAGCCGCGCGGTCAAAGCCCGCCAGCTCCGTGCCGATAAAGACGCAGCGGCCGCCCGCGCATCTGTCATTGCAGCGCAGCGCGCGCTGCACATAGGTCTGCGAGACGGCGACGATCGCGTCGGCGTTGGCGTAGGCATATTCCACCGCCCGCTTCATCGGCCGCAGCGCCACCTGCGCCACCGCGTGCGGCAGCACCATGTCGAAGGCCTCCGGCCAGAGATCGAGCACGTCGATCACCACCGGGATGCCGTTCCGCTTTGCAAATTGCACCACGCGCTTGGCAAGCCCCGTCGGCGGCACGAACAGATAGATCGCGTCCGGCCGCTCGCGTTTTTTCAGATAGTCGACCACGCGCCGTGCAAAGGCGCGGTGCGAAAAGACGCGCGCCGGCGAGACGTTTTTTGCATAGCCGCGCTCGTGCAGCAGCGTCGCCCTGTAGGGCAGCGGTTCCGACACCGGCTCATGCTGCCGCTTGCGCGTGTGGTAAAACGACGAGGTCACGACCTCGACCGTCATCCCCGCCCCGGCCAGCTCCGCCGCCGCGGTGTGATAGCGGCTGCTTGACTTTTCCCACGGGAAATGCCAGTAATTTGAGATCATCACAACATCCGGCATGTTCAACCTCCTAACAGGTATTTCACCGGCCTGCGCAGCCGCTTCAGCGGCAGTCTGCGCAGAAGCATCGCCGCCGCGACCGGCACGAGCCAGCCCGCAGCGCACATGGCCGCAACCGTCAGAGGCACGGAAAGCCCCAGCAGCTGCTTCAGAACGATGCGGACGCCGAGCATCACCGGCCAATGCAGAATATAAACGGTGAACGAGTCTGCCGCCAGGCGCTCCATGCGCGGCGGAACGCGGCGAAGCGCCGCGCCGACCGAAAGCAGCGCAAGCAGAATGCTGCCGCACGGGATCCAGAACAGCGCAGACAGCCGATCATAAAACACCAGCGCCGCCGCAGAGCTCACGGCCGCCAGCGCGAGCATCGGCCAGCGCAGCTTCTTCATCAGGGCAAGGAAGCGCTCCGTCTCGAGCTGTCCGAGCAGGCAGCCGAGCAGGAAGAACAGAAGCTCCTTATGCAGGTCGCTGAAGGCAAGCAGCTCGCTGCGGATCGGCAGCATATACAGCGCCACGCCGAGCGCAAGCGCAAGCGCGGCAGTGACCCGTTTTCTGCTCGCGAACATCCGCTCGAGCACCGGGCAGAGCAGGTAAAGCTCAAACAGTCCGACCAAAAACCAGGTATGCCCCCAAATGTTCCGACGCGGAAAGGCGAAATCCTCCAGCAGCGCCGGAATGCTCAGGGGCGCGGCGTCGGCAATGTAGGCGCTCGCCAGAAGCTTCGGTGCCCAGAACAGCAGGTTCCAAAACAGATACGGCAGCAGCAGCCGCTTGCTTTTTTCCAAAACGAACGTCCGGTAGCTGCGCCCGTGCAGGTAGCCCCGGTGCGCAAGGAGATAGCCGCTTATCAGAAAAAACAGCGGCATATGGAACAGATAGATCCATTCCTTGGTGAACGCATACCACCCGGCCGAAACGGTCAGCCCATTGGCGGAGTGGCCGAGGATCACAAGGATCGGCCCGAGCACCTGCAAAAAGCTGATGCAGGGATAGCGTTCATGCTCCATGCTTCACCAAAACCCCCATTCGGTGCTCCGCGCCGCAGATGCCCCGCAGCGCAGCAGCAGTCTCCTCCGAGAGCGCAACGCCGCCGCGCACGGCCTCCTCATAGGCGGCCTGCTCGCGTTCGCCCGGGTAGAGCACCGCCTCGCCGGATGCGTGCAGCGCAAGAATATAGTCGTCCACCGTGTCATAAAACGAGTCGTCCGCGATCAGCGTCGGGTCGAGCGCGGCAAAGCACTGTCCCACGTTCATGCAGCGGTTTTCTTCGGAATAAAAGCGATTCACGCGGTTCTGATAGCCCGCGCCGGAGAGCACGCCCGCAAGCAGGTCGATCGCCATGGCAATGGCCGAGCCCTTATGCGCAGCCATCGGCAGCACCATTCCCTCTATGGCGGCAGCCGGATCGGTCGTCGGCACGCCGCGCGCGTCCACCGCCCAGCCCTCCGGAATGGTTCCGCCCTGCTTGCGGATCTCGTTGATCTTGGATTTCGCCACGACGCTCGTGGCCATGTCGACCACGATCGGCGCGAAGCTGCGCGCCGGAACGGCCACGGAAAAGGGATTGGTGCCCAGCAGCTTTTTTGTGCCGCCCCATGCGGGCATAGCCGTTGGACTGTTGCAGCAGCAGGCGCCGATCAGGCCGCGATCGGCCGCCATTTTTGCGTAATAAAAGGCGGGGCCGAAGGTGTTTGCATTGCGGCAGAAGACGGCGAACAGGCCGCTCCTGCGTGCTCCCTCAAGCGCAAGCGCCATGCAGTCGCTTGCGGAGACCGCGCCGAGCTGCCCCTTGGCGTCAGCAACGGCAAAGGCCGCCGTCTGGCGGAGCACCTCCGTTTTTTCGCCGAGCGCAAAGCCTCCCCGGTCAATTTTGGAAAGATAGGCAGGGAGCACCGCCAGACCGTGCGTGTGTACGCCGCGCAGATCGGCCGCAAGCATACTGTCGAGCAGCGTGCGTCCCTGTGTCTGCGGCACGCCGTGCGCCGCCAGCAGCTCCGTCAGGCCGCTGCGCAGCGGTTCAATCTGAAATCGCTCCATCCTACCGCTTCCCCACCGGCTCAGCCGGCTGCTCCTGCGCCGCAGCGCTCTTTACCGTCGTTCCGACGTTTTCGTTATCCGCATTGGAAAAGACCTTCCAAATGGTCATAAAAAAGATCTTCACGTCGAGCAGGAAGGAAACATGGTCGACGTAATACACGCTCATGCGGATGCGCTCGTCCCAGTCCACACCCTTGCGGCCGTGCACCTGAGCCCAGCCGGTGATGCCGGGGCGCAGCTCGAACATGCGCCGCTGCTCCGGCGTGTACTCCCCGATCGGCCATGGATGGTATGTAAGCGGCGGGCGAAAGCCGATCAGCGACATGTCCCCCTTGAGAATGTTCACGAGCTGCGGCAGCTCGTCGATGCTCGTCGCGCGCAGGAAGCGCCCGACCTTGGTCACGCGCGGGTCGTTTTTGAAGGAATACTGACCCGTGCCCGTTTTCTCCGCGCCGACGCACATGGAGCGGAATTTATACATCTGAAACGGCGCTCCGCCGCGGCCGAGGCGCGTCTGCTTAAAAATGACCGGGCCGTTGCTGTCGAGCTTCACGGCCAGCGCCGCAAGCGCCATAACCGGCGAAAGCACCACGAGCGCCACCGCCGAAAGCGCCAGATCAAGCGCCCGTTTCCAAACCCGCGCGTATCGGTTCATATGCTTGTTCCCCCTGTTTTTCTCTGCTATATCCGGCCGCCCGCGCAGGGCGGTGTGCGAGGCACTCGCACTTTGAATTTATAAGGATGAAAAATCGGCATCAACAGCAACGCAGCGCGTTTTTGACGATCTCGTCGACGATCCGCCCGATCTCGCGCCGGTTTTCCTCAAAGCGCTCCGGCGGAAGGAGCGGCAGACTGTCCTCAAAGGCTTGCAGCCGCCGGATGTTCTCCGTGAAGCGGCGGTCAAACTCCTCGATCGGCTGCTCCGGCGCCCAGCTGCAAAAGCTTCTCGAGAGGATCACGCGCGTCGAGCCGAGGCGGTAATGCTCCATCACGATCCGTTCGGCAGGCAGCAGCCCCTCGCCGATCGCGGCAACGCCGCCGAAGCCATAGGGGATGCCCGCGCGGCGGAATTTTTCGCAGAGGCGCTCCACAACGCCGTTGGTCAGAAGCTCGAATAAAAAAGTCAGCCGGTAGCTCAGATGCAGGTCGTTCAGGCCGATATGGATCTCGTCAAAGCCGCCCGCGGCAAGCACCTCGTCGACGCACTCCACGGCCTGCCGCGTCTCGAGCAGTAAGACGGTCTTTGCCCGCCCGTTCACAAGCCGCAGGAAGGTGCGAACCTCGTCCGGCGTGCGCCACATCGGCAGCATGATCACATCCGCGCCCGCCTCGAGCACCTGCTCAATCTCGCGCTCGGAGTCGGAATCAAGCGGATTCACCCGAACCAGAAGCTCCGATTTGGTCAGAACCCTTGACAGGCGCGCAACGTCCGTGACCGTGTGCCGCGAGAGCACCGTGTTTCTTCCGCACTGACGCTCGGCCTTGCCGCGCGTTTCAAGGTCGACCCAGACGCGCTCGACGCCGTTCTTCTCCGCAATGACGGCCACCGCCGGGTCATTTGTGATATACATGAGATTTAAAAACATTGCTGTATTCCTCTCGTCCCACTTTTCGTTCCGTTTTTTCTGCGGTCCATGCTCCGCGCAGCGGCAAACTGTTTCCCCGGTGCCGCATTCCTTCCACGTATCTTGTAGAATTTTACCACACAGCGCTCGCAAATTCAATCTTTTTCGATCGATTTTAGGAAATCTCTGAGTAAATCGCAAGAGCGGTCAGCGAGGGATTTTGTTCCAGATTGAGGTTTGGAAATC